>OIYK01000022.1_pt1 | contig 31407 bp, 16 predicted proteins | sample 1588361 | NCBI WGS metagenome assembly OIYK01 (sample SAMN03283293) | human gut metagenome | biome: human-associated habitat; material: feces | host: Homo sapiens | place: Peru | collected 2012 | reverse complement strand
CTCTATCATTGACTCAGTTCCTCAATAACTCAGTTCCTCAGTTTTTTCCTAGGGGGTATATATCGCTTATGGATTAATATTGTTTTAAATTGTTATATATTATATATTATTATATATATTTATATATATAATAAACTTCTAAATAAAGACAAAAGTGAAGGGTCAGAGAAAAACTGAGGAACTGAGTTATTGAGGAACTGAGTCATTGCAGTAAAAACATCATAACCCTCGTAAACACCTGATTTACTGCTTAACTCTATACTTTAAGAGAGCAAAGCTATGAGTTGCGACCCATAAAACTATGAGTTGTCACCCGTAAAACTATGAGTAAGGAAGTTTAACTACTTTCAATCTGAAAGCACATTTCAAACATTTCTTTATCACACCCCCAAATTTGGCAGTATCAGAGAAAAGTTGTATCTTTGCACGGAATTCCATCCATTCCTTCCATTCCATCCATATCTACCATACCTTCTAACACCTTCCATACCGCTCCTTCCATGCCATCCCCATAACTCCTCCCGCCCTGTTTCAGCACACGTCACTCCATCCGAAGTATTAAAAGGAAAAAGATAAAAAAGGTATGGCTTTTCGAGTTATTTTTTGTACTTTTGCAGCCGATAACGCATTTTGCGAACAAAACAGGATTCTTTAAAAGAAAAGAAAGGAAATAACAATGAAGAAAATATTATACTTTGTGGCAGCCCTGGCTGCTGCATCCTTTATCACTACGATGGGTATCAGCTGCAAGTTTGCACCCGACCAGCATGACGGCGACACGGTAGCTGCCAGCGAGTTTTACCCGATAGATACCTCTGCGGCTCATGCCAAGAAGATGGCGAAGATTGCTGCCATCAAGAACGGAAAAGACAGTGTAGGTATCTATTATGTGGGCAGCAATTCTACCAAAGACCTCATTGAGCTCGTATCCTATCCTTCACGCCGCGACACGATGATGTACAGCAAGACCCGACACATAAAGGTGAAGGGCAATGCCGACATCAACCATGTGGTTCGTGTAGACTTCTATCTCCTCAATGGCAAGGATTCACTGGTGAAATATGTGGAGGAAGTGGAGCTCAAAACAAAAGAATAAAGCACCCCAAGCACACAAAAAAAGGCTAGCATGCAAAAACGCACACTAGCCTTTTTCGTATTTTATCTTACCTGAATTTCAAATCACTAATAACTAATCACTAATCATAGAATCCCGGCTGTTTATACTCAATGCCCAGTTCATCATCTACTGTTGCGATGACACCCTGAATCTGACCCATGGCAAACATACGGCCCAGGAGAGTGTAACCGGCATTGTGACCGTGGTTGCTCTCATCGAATACGCCACCCGGCTCATCGGTAAAGGTCATGCCATGGTCAACACGCATTGGCAGACGACGGCCGGAATTGCACTTGCCTTCATGCTCTGCTTTCTCGAAGATGCGGCAAAGCTCGATAAGATGACCACGACCACCGAGGTGAGAAGCCTCTGTAAAGTTGCCGTTAGGGAAGATGTAGCAAGAACGCAGATGAACGAAGTGAGTGCGGTCAGCAAACTGCTTGGCCATTGCCACACAGTCGTTGTGCTCGCCGGCAGAGAATGAACCTGCACAGAAAGTCAGACCGTTGTGCTTGTTTGGCACAGCATCCAACATCCACTGGATATCCTCGGCACGACCGATGATTCTTGGCAAACCGAATACAGGATAAGGAGGATCATCTGGGTGAACACACATGTTGATATCGTATTCATCGCAGATAGGCATGATAGCCTCCAGCCAGTACTTCATGTTCTCCTGCAACTTCTTCTTGTCGATGCCATCATAAAGCTTCAACAGGTCGCGGAACTTCTGGACAGGAGCAGAATCGCCCTCGCTGAAGTTACCCGATACGAAACCCTGGGTCTTGATGATAATATTCTCTACCAAGGCATGATCCTGCTCTAGTGTAGAAGTCTTCTTGATTTCATCAGCCTCAGCAACGAGGTCTCTGCCCCACTTGTGCTCCTTAGAGAACTCAGCCCAATCCTCACGAGCGCCTTCACGCTGCAGGATATAGATATCAAAGTAGGCAAACTCGCCCCAGTTCATATAGAGGTTGTTGGCTCCGTTAGGATTCTCATGTGCCAAATCGGTACGAGCCCAGTCTAAAACCGGCATGAAGTTGTAGCAGATGCATTTGATGCCTTCCTCGCCCAGGTTGCGGAGACTCTCCTTGTAAACCTCAATCTGATGATCACGGTCAGGGCCACCATATTTCAGGGTTTCAACCACAGGTAAAGACTCAACCACGCTCCATTTCATACCGTAAGACTCGATGTACTCCTTGAGTTCATGAATCTTCTCGCGTGTCCAAACCTCGCCCAGAGGAACATCGTGCAATGCGGTAACGATGCCCTCTACACCAATCTGCTTCAACTGTGCAAGTGTAATCTTATCTTTCTTGCCAAACCAGCGCCATGTTCTTTCCATATATATTATATAATGTATAAGTTTAAAAATGAATTATCTTGCAGAAACATACTTATGCAATGTCGCTCTTACAGCACCCTTACCGGCAAAGAGTTCCTTTACCATGCCCTCAATCTGCTCGCCGAAGCCAGCCTCATAGAGATCGAGACCGAATACATCCTTGCGGGAATAGAGGTTCTTGAGGCAAGAGTAGTCCTGATCAGCCTTGCCTACCTCAAGAGAAGCTACAATAGCCTGGAGTTCTGCCAACAATGGGTCAGAAGATGGCTCGAATGGCTTCAGGTTATCATCCAATGCCTTGAGATAACGGGCATAACCTGCCAATACCAGAGGAATCAACACAAGGTTGCTCTTGTCGAGACCACGGTCAATGTACTTCTTGATGGTCTCACCGAAACGGATAGAGAGTTTCTGGCTGGTATCGGTAGCGATACGCTGAGGAGCATCTGGCATGAATGGGTTAGGCAGACGCTTGTTGATAACGGTGCCGATAAACTCGTATGGGTTCAATACGCCTGGATCTGTTACCACTGGCATCGCCTCAATATAACCGATCTTCTGGATGAAGGCACGAAGGTCCTCATCAGCCATCTCGGCAGAAATCAAGGTATAGTCGAGCATGCAGCCATAGATTGACATCGCTGTATGGAGAGGGTTCAGACAGGTGGTTACCTTCATGGTCTCAACCTCATCTACAGTCTTGCGGGTGGTATAGAGTGCACCGCCCAACTCCAATGGCGGACGACCGTTGGTATAAGTATCCTCGCAAACGAGATACTGAACCTCCTCTGCATTCACGAAAGGAGCGGTGAAAGTATGCTTCTCGGTGATAATCGTATTGTTATCCTCGAAACCATCCTCAGCGAGCATCGCCTGTACCTTCTCATGTGGACGAGGGGTAATCTTATCTATCATAGACCAAGGATAGGTCATCTTGCTGCTATCGTTGATATAGTCAAGGAAGCCAGCCTCAACAATACCATCCTGTGCCCAACGCTCAGCATAAGCCTTTACGCCAGCCTTAACATGGTCGCCATTGTGAGAACAGTTGTCAGTAGACTGCAGGGTAAGTGGCAACTTGCCTGCCTTATAACGCTCATAGAGAAGAGCGGTAAGCTTACCCATGGCGAAGACTGCATCAAGACCACGTGCCAGATCGGCATCATTGAAAGAATATCCCTTCTCTGTGATGGTGAAAGTTACCATCTGCAGACTTGGTGCCTGGAAGATCTGAACCAAGCGAGCCCAATCCTCACCAAACTGCTTATCCGTCTTGAGGCTTTCTGTGATAGAAGCGATGACCTTCTTCTCAATGGTTCCGTTACTCTGGAGGCTGACGAGAAGCGAGAGGTTGTGATAAGGACGATAAGCCTTGTCGATGATTTCGTAGTCGAAGCTTTCAGCCACAATTACGCCACGATCGTACTTGCCGGTATTAAGTGCATCGTTGAGAATAGCAGCAGGGAACGCACGGAAGATGTTACCTGCACCAAAGTGAACCCAAGTAGGCTCATCGTGAGTCTTCTTAGCTACGGCTGCGATGTCATACTGAGGAAGCTGATAACCTTTAGCTTCCCATTCTGCAGCATTAAAGCTGTCTGAAAGAATTTCGTTCAGTTTCATGATTATATCGTTTTTTTGATTGTTTCATATACTCGCCTATCATTCCGAATAGGCGTGGCAAAAGTACAAAGAAAAATCGAAAACCGCTCATTTTTAAGGTTATAATTTCGAAAAATGAACGATTTGCAAATGCATTTGAACAAAAAGTCAAACGTCAACAATCTGATAAACCAGTTTTTAACGATAATGTTACATCAAATAAAGAAATGATTACATCAGAAAAAAAAGAGGATGTAAGTTCTCGCCCCACATCCTCTTCTATTTATCTTTAGATTTCATTTTTTCTATTCTTCCAGCGATTTGATTTGCTTCTTCGGCGTAACGCCAAAACCTTTCAAGCTCTCCACCCTGCGCATCACGTTTCCGCTTCCATCGTAAAGCTGCTTTCTTGCCTTATCAAAGGTGCCGGAAAGGCGGGTTATCAAATCTCCGATGCCCAGGAAGGTATCTTCGAAAGTCGCTACCTTATCATATAGGTCGGCAGCCGTCTTCACGATTTTCTCCACATTCTTGTTCTGCCGGTCATACTGCCAGAGATTATAGGCAAGTTGGAGTGCCATGAGCAGATTACTTGGTGAGATGATGATAATCTTCTTCTGATAAGCATAGCGGCTGAGGTCGGGCTGCTGCTTCATCGCAGCGATATAGCTGGTCTCGTTAGGGATGAACATCAGTACGAAGCCGATGGCATCATCCACCAGTTTGGAATAGTCTTTGGCTGCCAGTTCATCGATGTGTTTTCGTACACTCAGCGCATGAGCCTTCATCAGACGTTCCTGTTCAGCCTCATCTTCAGCTGCCAGCGCATCGGAATAGGCGGTAAGCGAAACCTTGGAATCGATGACCACACTTCTGCCTTCCGGGAAGCGGACGATGACATCCGGACGATAGTTCTTTCCCTCTTCATCTTTCGTATTCTCCTGAATGAAGAATTCCTCATCTTTACGAAGTCCGCTGTTCTCCAGGATGGTTTCCAGCACCATCTCGCCCCAGTCGCCCTGCATCTTGCTGTCGCCCTTCAATGCCTTGGTCAGGTTGGCAGCATCGGAGCCAATCTTCTCGGTCTGCTCCTTCAGGTTCATTACAGCCTGCTGCTGTTCCTGCTGGAAGAGTTTCATCGTAGCCTCGAAGGTGTTCTGCAGTTCCTTTTTGTTCACCTCGTTCTGGGTCTTGCTCTCCTCTACCGATTTCTTAAAATCAGCAAACTGTTCCTTGATAGGTTTCAGGAGTTCATCCATCTGCAGACGGTTGTTTTCCTGCAGAGCCGACTGCTTGGCAGCCAACTGCTCAGCCGCCACCTTCTGCTGTTCTATCGTCATTCGCTGCATCTCTTGCTTCAGGTTCTCGAGTTTCTGTGCCCACTGCTGGTCGCTTTCCGCCCTGAGTTTCGCGGCATACAGCCGCTCGTTCTCCATTTGAGATTTCATTGATTGAACCTCAGAAGCATGATGCAGTTTTATCTGTTCGATGTTAGCCGCCAGCACCTGAGCCTTCGCTACGAGCTGGGTTTTCTCCTCTCCTGCACTTTTTGCTTCCATCAGTTTTCCTATGAAGAATCCGATGGCAAGTCCTATGATGATTCCAATTACTATTTCCATTTATCTTTGTTTTGAATGATTCTGTAAATCTGCACAAAATATGATTTGCAAAAGTAATGATTTCAAAACATAACACCAAACATCATGGGGGATTCTTGTAGATATTTAACTCTTCTGCATTTTACTATGCAAACAAAAAGAGCGCACCACTCTTGGCACGCTCTTTTCTTTAAATCATCTTTTAAATATACATTATCGGTTGGCAGTAGGCCACTGATAAGTATCAGTGCAACGGATATCAGCACTCTGGTCGGCAATCATCAACTTGAAATCGCCTTCCTCCAATCTCCATTTGCCATTCCAACCTACGAAGGCCAAATCGTCTGCCTTCAATTCAAATATCATGGTCTTGGTCTCACCAGGCTGAAGTTCCACCTTGTCGAAGGCACGGAGACGACGGCCATCAGGCACCATACTAGCGATGAGATCGCTACTGAACAGGAGAACACTCTCCTTGCCTGCCACCTTTCCCGTATTCTTCACATCCACGCTCACCTTGATGATGTCGCCGTGGCGGAAATCAGACTGAGAAACCTTCAGGTTGCTATATTTGTAAGTGGTATAACTCAAACCATATCCGAAGCCCCACTGCTGGGTAATCTTCGCATTGTAGTCGTAAGCACCTTCCATCGTACCCACCTCCTCACTCTTCTTGAAGTCATAGTTGGCGAGCGAATTGATTTCCTTAGGATAGGTGTAAGGCATCTTGCCACTGAAGTTTGACTTGCCCGATACCAGGTTTGCCAAGGCATCGCCGCCCATGTTGCCAGGGATAAGGATGTCGATGATGCCCTGTGCCAATGGTTCGATGTCCGCAATGAGACGAGGACGACCTTCATTCAGCACCAAGATGACAGGCTTGCCTGTCTGAGCCAAAGCCTTGACCAGATTACGCTGGTTCTCTGAGAGCCAAAGGTCGGTCAGGTTGCCCGGAGTCTCTGTATAGGAGTTCTCGCCAATGCAAGCCACGATGACGTCAGCATCCTTCGCTGCAGCCACTGCCCCCTGAATCTGAGGTTCATTCTCCTCCCAGTATTTTCCCTTCTCATTATAGGTAACACCCTGGTTCAAGATAACATTCTCCTTGCCATACTCATTACAGAATGCCTCATAGATGGTATTGTACTTACCGGCAAACTCATCGGCACGATGTCCCTGCCAGGTATAGCTCCATCCACCGTCCAGACAACGCATCTGATTGGCATTAGGACCCGTAAGGAGAATCTTCTTGCCATGCTGCAAAGGAAGGATATTACCCTCGTTCTTCAGGAGCACCATACTCTCGGTAGCTCCCTCCAAGGCGAGCTTGGCAAACTCCTCGCCACCAAACTTAGGATAATTCTTCAGTTTCCGGGTTGGGTTCTTGAAGAGGTCGAGACGGTACTTCATGCGAAGCACACGGCGACAGGCATCGTCAATGCGACTCATCGGAATCTTACCTTCCTTCACCAATTCTATAAGATAGCCACAAGCATCGCAAGAATAAGGTTCCATAATCATGTCGATACCGGCATTGATGGCGATGCGGAGCGCATCCTTCTTGTCCTTTGCCACCATCTCACGAGTATAGAGATTGTTGATGTCTGCCCAGTCGGTGATAAGCACACCATCCCATCCAGTCTCTTCCTTCAGCCATCCTGTCAGGATGTCCTTGTTGGCATGCATCGGCATACCGTTGACGGAAGCGGAATTCACCATCACGGTCAAGGCTCCAGCCTGCAGACCCGCCAGGAAAGGAGCGAAGTGCTTCTCTCGCAAGTCGGCAGGAGAGATATAGGCTGGCGTACGGTCTTTACCGGTCCAAGGCACACCATATCCCATGAAGTGCTTCATTGAAGTAGCAATGTGATACTGGTCGATGTTGTTTGGGTCCTCACCCTGAAAACCATAGACCATCGCCTTGCCCATCTCTGAACTGAGGTAGCAATCCTCGCCAAAGTTCTCCCAGATGCGAGGCCAACGGGCATCACGACCGAGGTCAACGGTAGGACTGTAGGTCCAAGGGATGCTCACGGCACGAGTCTCGTAAGCGGTAGCCTCAGCCGAGCGACGAGCCACCTCACGATTGAAAGTGGCAGCCACATTGATGTTCTGAGGGAAGAGGGTTCCGCCCTGTGTATAAGTAGAACCATGATTCTGGTCGAGACCGAAGACACAAGGGATACCGATGCGCTTCATCGAGATCTTCTGGATTTGCGCGATGTACTTCTCCCACTGCTTGGCGGTTGGTGCGCAAGTATTAGGAGCGTTGAGGATAGAGCCAATCTTATAGCGGGAAAGGATAGAATCGGTCTTGTGCTCGTCGATATAGAACACGCCGTTCTTGTCGTTGGCACCAAAGAGGTCGGTCACCAATTCCATCATCTGACCTATCTTTTCCTCCAAGGTGAGTTTCTTCAGGGTTTGTTCTACCTGAGCCTCAATCTTAGGGTCGCTCTTGATAACTGGAACATTGGCACTGGCTGTATAAGCCAATGCCAATAATGAAATAGATAATAAAATTTTCTTCATAAACAGTAAAGGTTTGACGCTTTATGATAAAAGCGGAAATCTTTCTAATATATTATTCAATAGTTACTTTCTTTACGGTATAACCGTCACCCACGAGGAGGAGACCATTCTGCTCTGTCAAGAGTTGGATAGAGAGGTCGGTCAGTTCAAACTCCCATTTAGCAGGTCCATTCACCATGAAGTCGCCACGCTCTGGGTCCTTCTTACCAGTAAGGATGTTGCTCCACCAAGCTGTGGCAGCGGTACCCTGACCTTTTCCATCCACATAGACGCGGAGGATGGTGCCAGCCTTCACCTTTGAGAGGAAGGTATCCTTCAAGTCTTTGAATGGTGTATCCCAAGTCACGGCAAACTCACCTTCCCAGAGGGTATTCTCGATAGATGGACGTGGCTCTGTAGTTACCTTGATTTTACCGCAAGGGAACTCTACACCACTGCCATCTACCAATGTAATGTCGTAATCGCCATTGGCGAGGTCGGAAGGAGCTGTAACTTTCAATGCCTTACCCTCATCGAGAACTTCGAAGGCGGCCTCCTTACCATCGATGAGTACTTTCTGAACGTGATCCACCAGGTTCTTGCAGTTGCGGATGGTTGTAGTTTCTCCCGGAGCTACCCAAAGCTCGCTGGCATTGGTACCCAAGACTGGATCATCGGCAGCAGGAGTCACGGTAACTTTCAAGGTGCGGGATGTGGTCTTATTCTTGGTGGTGGTTGCCACAATCTTCAGTTCATGAATACCTAAAGGCAAGGTCTGGTCGATAGTATTACCTTCGGCAATCTTAGTGCCGTCGAGCAACCATGTCACAGTGGTGTAGTGAGCAGGAGTCACCTTGATTTCCATCTTATAATTAGTCTTGCGGTCTATCTTGGAATCAGCCAAGTCGGTGTTCAAGATACGTGGATTGTCATCTTCGCTGACAGTGAAGTATGGTTCATCGTCAGAAGAGCAAGAAGACAAGGTAGATGTACCAGCCAGTGCGAAACCCACGGCTAAGAGCATCATCATAGCCTTCAAGACTTTTCCCTTATATTGTTTCATTGTCTTATTCATAATTATTTATTCTATTCTATTGTCCTATAAGACTTAACATTTAACACTTAACATTAAACACTACTTGCTATATCCCTTTCCGAATGGAGGATTGAAGTCTGGCTGAAGTTTTACATCAGCCTTGTCCCACCAGAGGCGCTTGTGCCAATCGTCTGTACCACCCATGCGGTCGATGGCAGCCTTGTAGTTGGCATTGTTGTACTGAGCTTCCAACTCAGGATACTGCAAGCGGACAGGCATTGACCAGTTAGAATCCGTATAAGTGAAACCATTCTTGGTCAAGAGATCACGATTCAAGATGGCAGGATAGTCAGAGCGGCGCATGTTAGCCCAACCCTCAGAAGGGTTCATCATGTGGAGAATCCAAGCCTGGGTGTTGATGGTCTCCTTAGGATTGTCACCCAACGGATTGCTGGCAATGAACGCATCTATCTCTTCCTTGGAAATCTTGTTGGATGTAAGATAGTAGTTGTTGAGCAACTCCATGCTGGCACGAACACCAGCCTCGTAGTGACTCTCAGCATCACCACCACCTACATTCCAACCCTTGGTTGCAGCCTCAGCCTTGAGGAACTCTACCTCAGCATAGCTCATCAAGTCGCCAGGACAAGAAGGCATCTCGAAGTCGATGTTCAGGCAAGGACGACCAGCTCGGGCTATATAATCAGAGCTGGCATAAGTGTTCGCGTCTATCTCTGCATACTTCTTCAAAGTAGGAAGGTCATCCAACGTAGCTGGATTCATCCAGTCTGTGTACCAGGCTGCACCAGGGTTGCAAGGCTCCTCACCGAGGTTCTTGCTCTGGAAGTAAGCCAGGAAATCATCGGTCAAGTCGATGTTCTGCTCCTTATCTGGCTTCACCTGACTACGCTTGATATTGTAGTAGTGACGGCAGATGCGATAGAGACGAGGGTCGTTGGTATTCTGCAACTGATAGAACAAGGTAGAGCATATCATGGTAGGCGATGTAGCATTCTGACTATAGAGAATCTCTCCCAAGGCATTGGTACGGAAATCATAATCATTGGCACCATCATAATATGTATAAGGTGCATCAGCATACTTGATATAAGCATCATCGGCTGCACTGGCGATAGCACCGGCAGCCACAGCCTTCTCAAACTCCTCCTTTGCCTTCTGTGGATTAACATCGGAAATGCGCATGGCATAGCGCATACGGAGTGCATTGGCATACTTCTTCCACTTAGCTACATCACCACCCATGCTGGTGACATCACCAGAAATGTGGTCGGTACCTGTGCCAAGCTGCTTCTCGCAAGCGTCAAGTTCCTCAAAGAACCAGCTGTAGAGTTCCTCTACGGTATCATACTTAGGGTTGGAGATACCTGAGATATAACCCAGACCTGCCTCCGAACAAGGCACGTCACCGTAGGTATCTGCCAAAACTGCCGTGAGATAGACACGGTGGATACGAAGTGCCGCATTCAAGTTTGCCTTGTCAGCAGATTTGTGGATGGCATCCACAAGGTTCTTGATACTGATTTCATAATAGCGGTCCCAAACTTTACGGGATATATCATCTTCTCTGAAATTAGAACCAGCGTAATTGGTTACATTCCAACCACCAGCGAAATACTGTGGAAAACCAGATATATAGTTACGGTAGGTATCCATCAGACTGAAGTCACCGTAAGTCTGCAGCAAAGCTGTTGTCAACTGTGCGTTAGGGTCGAGCTCGCTCACCTTGGTCTTGTCGGTATTGATGTTGCTCAAGGTATCATCAGAGCAAGAAGTCATCGCAGTGCCGGTTGCCATCAGGGCGAAAGCCATCATCAGGCTGCTCTTACCTATATATTTCTTGATTATATTGTTCATTTTCTTACCTTATTATATATTAGAACTCTTCTAAAGAAATTGATTCATTTTTTCGAGACTAGAACTTCACGTTCACGTTCAAACCATAACTCTTGCGAGATGGCAGGGAACCATATTCCAGACCGAGACCTGAGGTATTGTAGCTGGAGTCTGGGTCGATGTTAGGAATGTTCTTCCAAACAATGAATGGGTTACGAGCCACGAAGGATACGGTCAAGCCCTTGACATACTTGCCCAGGATGCTCTCTGGGAAGGTATAGCCGAAAGTAATCTCACGACACTTCACGTAAGAGTTGTCGTAAACGAAGGCACTCTGCACGCTTTTTGCCACATGCTTCCAGTAATCTTCAGGGTTCACGGCGATGTCGTTCTTGCGATAAGTACCGTCGCCATTGTCGATGACACCATCTACGACAAATCCCTTGCAGTTACCTGCTTCACGCCATGCGGCAAGGTCCATACCCGAAGCCTTGCGAGCCTCCTCAGAAGTGTACCACTCCTCACGGCCTGCCAATGTTCCCTTCGCCTTACCTGTCTCGTATGCAGAACGCATGGACATAGAGTAGATGTCGGCACCTACCTTCACATCGAAGGATGCAGAGAGGCGGAAGTTCTTGTAGCTGAAGGTTGAGTAGAAACCACCTGTCCAGTCCCAAGTAGAGTTGCCGATGGTCTTGATTTCCTGGTCAACCTTTGGAAGACCAGTAGCTGCATCGACAACCACCTGTCCCTTGTCGTTGTAGAGGAAGTCGTGTCCACGGATAGCTCCATAGTTCTCACCTACCTTGGCACCTACAGAAACACCGCACCAGTATGCCTTCGCCAACTCGAAGTAGTCCATGCCATCGGTGAGCGACTTCACCTTGTTGGTATTCTTCGAGAAGTTGACACCCAAGTCCCAAGCGAAGTCCTTGATCTGCAAGGCACGGGCATTGAGGGCAATCTCGACACCCTGGTTCTGAATCTCACCGGCATTGATGAGGCGGTAAGCATAGCCAGAGGTGGTGGTTGAAGCCAAACTCAAAATCTGGTTCTTGGAGTTCTGGTTGTAATAGGTGGCATCCAACCCCAAGCGTCCGTTAAGGAACTTCATCTCCAAACCTACCTCGTAAGAACCTGTCATTGTAGGCTTCAAATCCTTGTTTGGCTGTGTTGAGTTGGCTATCATACCGATGGTATAACCCGAGTAGCTGTACTTGCCCGTGGTATAGTTGAGTGCCAACAGGTATGGATCGGTATCGCTACCTACCTTTGCCCAAGATGCGCGAATCTTACCATAATTGATGAACTTCTTGTTCTTGATAAACTCGGAGAAAACCAAACTACCCGATACAGATGGATATACGTATGTATTGTTATTTGTAGGGAGCGTAGACGACTTATCGCCACGGAGGGTTCCCTCCAAATAGTAAGTATGCTTGTAGCCGAGGCTCGCGCTGGCATAGAGAGAGCTGATCTGTTTCTTGTACATGCTCTCACGAGTGTTCTGTTCCTGATAGTTCATGATGTTCCGGATGCCATTCATCTGCTGGTTGAGACCGATGTTTGTAGTGGTCTTGTTGTTCACCTTGAAGATGTTACCACCAGCGGTAGCGTTGACATCGAAGTCGCCCCATGAGTTGTTGTAGAGGGCGAGTAACTCGGCGTTAAGTGTGCGGTTGTTGAAGATTTGGTCGGTAAGCTTTCCGGCAGGAGTTCCTGGAGTTGTCTTAGCAATGAAGTCCTCGAAGTTCATGCTGTTGATGTCGGTACCGATAGTACCCTGCAACTTGAGGTGCTTGTTGATGTTCCAGATTGCCTTACCCGTAAAACGGAACACGTCCTTGTCGGATGTATTGCTGTTCTTATAGAGATCCCAGTATGGGTTCTTGTTATACTGATCGTTACCATTCCAGTTGGAGTAGTTGCCGTCGGCATCCTCATAGTGCTTCAGCCAAGCCTGGTCGTAGGTACCCGCCAGGGTCATGAGGTTCTTACCCACGTTGCTCTGAGAGTCACCAAGGGCAGGACGGTTCTTTACCTTCTCACGAGTATAGTTGGCGGTGAAGTCGAAGTCAACAGGACCTGCTGAGGTATTCACACGGAGGTTGAAGTTGTCACGACTCATATTGGTATTTGGCAAGATATCCTTGTTGCGCATATCCGTAACAGAGAAACGCATACCCGTCTTACCGGAATTTACTGAGAGAATTGCAGAGTTCTGGGTGGTGAAACCTGTACGGAAGAAATCAGAAGCATTGTTAGGATGCATCAGGAAAGGACGCTCCTCGCCATCGAAATACTTGAACATGAAGTCATCGGCCTTAGGACCCCAACTTGAGTTCGTACCAGAAGTGCTCGAATTAGGAAGCTCGCCATTGTAGCCAGCACCGTATATCTCCTGGATGTCGTCCCATTTAGCCAACTGGGTATCGATAGTATAAGAACCATTGTACTCCACGGAAATTCTATCCTTCTCCGCCTTCTTAGTAGTAATCAAGATAACACCATGGGAAGCACGGCTACCATAGAGGGCAGAGGCAGCAGGACCTTTCAATACGGTCATCGTCTCGATATCGTCAGGATTGATGGCAGAGATACCATCACCGAGGTCATAACCACCAGCTTCACCAGCACTGCCAAAGTTGGTATTATCCAAAGGCACACCATCCACTACGTAAAGAGGCTGGTTATTGCCTGCCATTTCTGTATTACCACGAAGAAGTACGCGGGTAGAACCAGAAGCACCGCCAGCGGTGTTCTGCACAACGAGACCAGCCACCTTACCTGAAAGAGAGTTGATGACGTTGGTTTCCTTCGCCTTGGTGAGTTCCTCACCTTTAACCTCCTCCAAGCCATAGCCCAAAGCCTTGCGGTCGCGCTTGATACCAAGGGCGGTAACAACGACCTCATTCAAGGCCTTACCATCCTCTTGCATCGTGATTTTCATGCCATTAGCAGCTTTCACGGTCATCGTCTTGTAACCGATGTAGCTCACTTCGAGCGTTACTCCAGGCTTGCAGTTCAACGTAAATTTACCATCCAGATCGGTAACGGCACCATTGGTTGTACCGGCCACCTTCACGCTAGCGCCAATCAAGGTTTCGCCAGTGGCATCCACCACTGTACCCTTGATGCCTTGGTTCTGCTGAACGCTCATCGCTGCATTGTTCATCTGGGCAGCGAGAATGGCAGAAGCAGGCATCCACATCAAACCTGCACCGAGCAGGCCGAGAAACATAGTTTTCTTTCTCATAATTGATATTTTTGTTTTTAGTTTAACATTATTCTTTCCCAAAGATTCCTTCGAGAATCCAAGGAGCATTCACCTTCATACTCTTGAAACGGTCAAAGATGCCATACTTCTCAGAGCCGTTGCCGAAGTGGTTGTTGTCCCAAACGAAAGTAGAGAAGCCTCGTTTGCGGGCCTCCGTAGTCAAGAACTTACAGTAGTAGGTCATGTTTTCATGCACTTTCTCTGAGTTAGACTTATAGTGATCGGTTACTCCCCACTCTCCTATTACGATACCCAGTCCTTTGTTGCTCCAGGTATTCACCACCTTGTCAAAGAAATCCGTCATCGTCTTCTCGTTGTCTGCAGGTATCTTGCCAGCATCCTTGTAGGCATCACCCCAGTAATCGTAGGTGCAATCGCCGGCGTAGCTCCATGGCTGATAGTAGTGAAATTCCACACTCATATAGTTGTTGCCATTGCCTTCGGCATCCTTCGGAATGATGAAATCTCCATTCTCGATGCCAAACCAAGGGTTACAAACGTAAGTCTGTAAGATGAGGTGGCGCTTGGCATTGTTGCCGCCTGTGGCACGAACCACATCCACGAATATCTGATTGTAAGCATTCTGCACTTCGAGGTTCTCGGCAGTAGGTTTGCCCCAGTTATCTTTGATATGCACTTCGTTAGTTCCTGCGAAAGCAAGACGATAATCATAATTGGCAAACTCAGAAGCGATATTCATCCAGAGGAGCGCAAGCTTCTGGCAGTTTTCTTCCTTATATTGATAGGTAGGACGACTTTCGAGCCATTTTTCATGCTGCACATTGATGATAACCTTCAAATCGTTGTCAAGACACCAGCCCACCACCTCCTTGATGCGAGCAATCCAAGCCTTGTCGATGCTCATCGCCTGAGCGTTGGTAATGTGGCACTGCCAACGGATTGGAATACGGATGGCATTGAAACCTGCCTTCTTCACGGCTTGTATCATCTTCTTGGTAACAACGGGATTGCCCCAGGCTGTCTCTGCATGGATAGAACCATCAGGGTTGCCAATCTGCATCGACTCACCATCCTGTCCAGGAGCTGAGCACTCGAATTCATTGCCAAGATTCCACCCCACAACATCTTTATTCCATTGCTGGGCAGTAGGTATGGATTCGCCTACACCATCAGAACTGCCGGATGAGGGCAATGTACTTGCTTCGCATGAGAAACATGTGAAGACGCCTATTAAAAAGAGGCTAATTTTCAAAAAGTTCCTTTTCATTTTTATGTTTATATTGTTATTGTTTCGTTTTTTAAATAACTGTTTGACTTACTTAACAGAATCTGGTTGCAAAGATAAAGAAAAGGAACTTTCAGAGGGTTAGATAACAAACAAAAAAAGGTTTCAATTCAGACATATCGTCTAAGCAGAAACCTTTTCTTTGAATTTAAAACTCTAATTTACAGATACTTACTTGGAGAAACCCCAAAGTGCTTTTTAAATACAGTACTAAAGTACTTCACATTTACAAAACCGGCTTTCACAGATACATCCAGCACACTATCCCCCTGTTTCAGGAAGATTGCAGCCTGCTCCAGACGTATCAAACGCATAAAATCCTGCGGACTTTGACCCGTAAGAGTCTTCAGCCTACCATAGAAAAGCGTTCTGCTCATCGCCATCTCTCTACAGAGTCGGTCAATATTAAAGTCTGTGTCGCTCAGATGAGTCAACACCAGACGGGTAGCTTTATCTACAAAAGCCTGGTCTTGCGGATCCAGAACAGCTTCTGCCACATTTTCGAATGTCTGGCCTTGCTTATTCAAGACAGTATCATCCTTTTTCTCTTCAGAAGTTCCAGTAGGTTCCAAGTGTTCATCGGAAGAATCAGAACCCACAATCTGCTCGGAAGAAGCAGACCCAGAAGCAACCTCTCCTCTAACAAGAGCAAGGCTTCTGTCCATATAATACTGACTCAACCGGCGACGATTCTTCAAAATACTGGCAACCTTACTCGCAAGAATAGCAGTATCGAATGGCTTGGCTATATAGTCATCAGCACCAAGTCCGAGTCCTTCTATCATAAAGTCACGACCAGCCTTAGCAGTCAGCAGGATAACAGGCAGCCATGAGGTTTCCTTATTTTCCTTGATGCTGCGACAGAACTCATCTCCGTGCATTCCCGGCATCATGACATCAGAAACAACGATATCACATACCCCGCCCTCTTTCAAATATTTCAAGGCAGCCTCTGCACTCTCCACATCAACTACTTGATAAGAATCACCAAAAGTCATTCTGATATATTTGCGAAGATCTTCATTGTCATCGACAAAAAGAAGTGTATCCGTTGAAACATCAGCATCCTGCTGAACCGCAGAAGACACAGTCTGGCTAGTTTCATCATGCTTATCTTCAGCTAAAGAAGATTCAGTTGCAACATTTTTCTTTTCTCCAACAAGCCGAACAGAAGAATCTGTTACATGACCTAATGGCATCTTCACACAGAAAGTAGTACCCTTTCCTTCCTCACTTACGAAACTAAGCTTTCCTCCTAATTTCTCTACAAGCTTTCGTGTAAGCATCAGTCCTAATCCACTTCCCATTTCCTGAGAATTTATCGCATTAGAAGCCCTGAAGAAGGTCTTGAAGATACTCTTAATTTCGGCCTTTGGAATACCTATACCTGTATCACATACATGAATCATAGCCATCTTACCTTCAACAGAAGCCGACAACGTAACCTTTCCACCTTGAGGTGTATATTTGATAGCATTCGAGAGAAGATTTTCCAATATCAGATCCATCATTTTGACATCAGAATGAATCTGTTGCTGCGGACACGTTTCAATACACAGTTGAATATGCTTCTCCTGAGCTGCCAATACAAACTTTTCCAACTGCACACGTAAAAGCATCGGCAATTCTATATCTTGCAGGCGAACCTGTTCGGCAGACTGCTCTACCTTTTGGAAGTCAAGCAATTCTGTAACCATCTTCAATAGTTTGTTGCCGTTGCGATGCGCCATATCCAAGAATCCACGACTTTTCTCACTCAAGCTGGAATCATTAGCCAGATTATCAAGAGGAGCCAACACGAGACTCAAAGGAGTACGTATGTTATGGGCTGTATTAACGAAGAAATTGATTTTCTCATCATAATACTTTCGCTGTAAGCGCTCTTTGTAATACTGCCAGACAAAATATAAGATAGCAGCAAAAATACAGAGATAGATAATCCATGCCCACCAGGTATTCCACCAAGGTTGGGCTATATGAATCTCCAAAGTTGTTTCTCCCAATTCTCTACCATTACTTCTGCAGATAGCCTTTACATGAAGCACATAGCTGCCCGAAGGCAAATTTACAAATCGTGCCAACTGATTAGAAGATGGTTTACTCCAATTACGGTCGTATCCTTCCAAATAATATTGATATTGAATATCATACTGGTATTGATAATTGATACTCTCGAAAGAAACAACCAGCGTATTCTCATTATGGCTAAGTTTCAATTTGCCTTCCTTCAACATTTCAAAGAGACATTCATTCCAGTAATCGGAACGTTCAACACCTTCAACCTCAACACTATGAATACGAAGTGGAGCGGCATAATTCAAACCTTTGGCAAACATAGGAGTCAAAGCGACAACTCCATCGTTGCTGCCAAAAAGCACCCTGCCATCTGAAGTACACGCAACAGACATTCGGTTATACTCACGTTCCATTCCCTTAAAGATGTTGAGGTTTACTATCTTCCCCTGTTTCATGAACGCCAATCCTTTATCCGTACTTATCCACAAATTGCCATTAATACCTTTTATAAGTCCATAAACAGTATTAGAAGGCAAAGCGTCCTGATTAGTATAACGCTTAAACTTCTTTGTCAGGAAATCATAATCATAGAGTCCTCCTCCATCCGTCCCAATCCAGATATGACGGGAATCCTGAAAAGCCATACTGTTGACAAACAAATTAATGTCTTTACCGGGATACTGTTCAGGATAAAAGAAACGACGAGGATGCAAAGGTTCGCGCTTATCAATCAAATAGCCTCCATGCGAAGTTCCTACAGCAATAAAACGCTTATCCGGTGATTCCGTGATGCATTGCACTTCGTTGACAGGCAGATGGAATACCGACTTTCCCGTTCCATTCAAATTATATTTATCTGAAGGGAAACAAGCCATATCTCCATCCAAACATCCCACCCAAATATTACCATCGCTATCAGTAAAAAGACTGAATACGTAATCACTCTTCAACATTCCTGTTTCCACAGAATAAGCAGGCATACTAGTGCCATCAGCATGAACCTGATATACGCCATTACCATAGGTACCAACCAGAATTCTGCCGTCTACAGTCTGACAAATCGTAAGCGCCACCTTATTATATAATCCATGATGCCAGAGACGAGTCTGCGCATCATAAACACTTACTCCTTTATCTGTGGCATACCATATTTTCCCATCACGGCTTTGGAAAACATCGTTCACACAATTATCTATCAGTGATTGATTGTTGAGATATTCATGTGTGATATATTCCAAAGTATGCTTCATCGGTATTGCCAAATCTACTCCTCCCGAGTAAGAGCCTGTCCACAAATCGCCAAAACGATCGCAGCACAAGGCATATAATCCATTACCATTCAGCACGTTACCAGGACGTCCATCTGTATCAAGCAAGAGCTTGGTTTGTTTATTCGAACTGTCATAAGCATATATTCCTGCTCCATCTACAGCCATCAGAAGAGTCTGCTTATCATATAAAATGATTGAACGTACGGGAATTTTAGGAATGTTTTGCAAAGATTGGAAATCAGCAGATTTTATCAGCTTCCAAGTACGATCATCCATCACTTTAACTCCTTCGTGAAAAGTACCCAGCCAGATACGATGTCCCACAATATCATGATAAGAGGATACGACAGAACTGCCACTAATCTTCTTTTCTAACTTCCGGGCAGACATCGAATAGCAATAAACATCTTTAAATGTTCCTATCAAGAGTTTCTCACCTATAAATTGGATATGATTAATATAGGTATTTTTCAATACAAACCTACCCTTAGCTGTCTCCCGAACTATCTCCTTTCCATCAGTAGCTGCTGATAAGCAATAAATGCCTCTATCCATAGCTAACCAGAAATTGCCCTTTTCGTCTACCAACAGTTCGTTCAACACGATACTTCCACCTAAAATGTTCTGAAGATTACATTTCAAAACAAATGTATCTTTCCTCTTATCATATATATACACCTTTCCCTTGTTGTCGTAGGCGTAAATCAGATGTTGCGCATCCTTAGTCAGTTTAATACATCTACCACTGGCATCACTATACGGCATCTTTGTGTATAAAGTATAATTGGTAACTTGTTGCCCATTATATCGGTCAACTCCACGCTTAGTACTTATCCACATGGCACCATCCTCTGCCTCGACAATAGAATAAACACGAGGGCTGGAAAGACCATTGTCAGCATTGAGATTGGAAAGCATGAACATATTTCTGGAAATATGCGCATATGCCTGAAGAGCCGATGCCAATAGCAGCAATATAATTAGAGTACAGGATTTATATCGTTTCATAATTCTTTCATTGATCTTATTTGGGGACAAAGATAATACAAAAAAATGAAAAACAAATAGAATAATGAGATAAAATGAAAAAAATCTATTATCTTTGCAAGATATTAATATAAAGATATAGACTATGATCAAAAGATTATTATCCTTTCTAGACGCATCGCCAGTGAATTTCCTGGCAGTAAAGAATATCTCCGAGGAATTGGAGAAGAACGGGTTCCGCCGTATGAACCCACAGGAGCCTTTGGGCAAGATTGGAGCGGGTGAAAAGTTCTTCGTTACCAAGAACGACTCTTCCATCTACGCCTTCCAAATCGGAAAGAAGCCTTTGGCAGATGCCGGTTTCCACATGATCTGCGCCCACTGCGACTCGCCTACCTTCCGCATCAAGCCAAATGCTGAGATGCTTTGCGAGGGCGGTATCGTAAAACTGAATACCGAGGTTTATGGTGGTCCTATCATGTCAACCTGGTTCGACCGTCCGCTCACTTTGGCAGGTAGAGTTATCGTGAAGGGCGAGAATGCGATGAATCCCCAGACGCTCCTTCTTCATGTGAAGCGCCCATTGCTGCAGATCAGCAATCTCGCTATCCACTTCAACCGTCAGGTGAATGATGGTGTGAAGTTGAGCAAGCAGAAGGATGTACTTCCTATCCTCGGCATCATCAATGATGAACTGGAGAAGGGTAATCTCCTGATGAACGTGATAACCGGCGAACTGAATATCCAGAAAGAGGATGTTCTTGATTTCGATCTCTATCTGGCTGATGCTACTCCAGCCTGCACCTTTGGTGTACACGATGAGTTTATCTCTTCAGGCAGACTCGATGACCTGTCTATGTGCTGGGCTGGTGTAGAGGCGATGATTGCATCAGATGCCAATGATACCACCCAGGTTCTTGCCATCTTCGATAATGAAGAAACGGGGTCTCAGACCAAACAGGGAGCCGGAAGTCCATTCCTTTCATATATGCTCCAGCGCATCGCCCTGGCACAGAGCCATACAGAAGAGGCTTATTATCAGGCAGTAGAGCGTGCCTTCATGATTTCAGCCGATAATGCGCATGCCTGGCATCCTAACTATAGCGAAAAATTCGACCCTACGAATCATCCTAAGTTGGGCGGTGGTCCGGTTATCAAGTTCAATGCAGCCCAGAAGTATGCGAGCGATGCCGTATCAGCAGCCATCTTCGCCAACATCTGCGATGCAGCCGGTGTACCATGCCAGCGTTTCGTAAACCACAGCGATGTAGCAGGCGGCAGCACTCTGGGCAATATCCTCGCCTCTTCCATCCCATTGAAGGGTGTGGATATGGGCAATGCCATCCTCGCTATGCACAGTTGCCGCGAAACCGGTAGCGTTATCGACCACGAATATTGCGTGAAGGCTTTCACCAAATTCTATCAGTTGTAATAAAAAACAAAGAGGGTTTGTCTGTTTTTATGACACACCCTCTTTGATTTATATATTAACCTTTTCCTTTTATCGTTCCTAATTCTTTCACATTCTTCTCAAATTCATTTCTTTCACCAATAGCTCCATTACGCAGTTTTGCCCGATAATTATATATCGTATTAACTGCATAATGTAGGAATTCTGCTATCTTCGTACTGTCATCAATACCCAGTCTTATCAAGGCGAATACCCTCACCATTGCCGGTAACTTTGTTGCATCGGTAAGATGGATTTGTGCCTCCGGCTTCAGAAGGCTATTGAGGTCTTCCACGAAATCAGGGAACAGATGCAGGAAGACCTTATCGAAATTTGCATAGAGTTCTCCCAACTCGTGTTCCTTCAGTTCACTGCTTCTCGTCATTGAATAAAGTTCCTGATATTCACGGTTCTTTACCATCTTATTGACATGGAGACGCAACTTATCCAGTTTGTCTATATAATGAGAACATGCTCCCAGGAACTGACCTATATATTCTTCCTTCACACCATTTGACTCATACAGTTTATCATTCGAAGTCTTCAACATTTCGTTGGTAGCAGAAAGTTTCTTATTCAGTTCCTCCAATTGTTCATTCGTTTTCTTCAGTTCATTTCTCGCTATGGTAACATATTTCTTCTGCTTATTGACATAGAAAGCCAGAACACCTAAAGAAAGAACCAGAAGACTGACACAGATGATGGCAAAGACAAGACGCTGGTTTGCCTTCTTGAGCTGTGCCTGATAATTATGATCGATGGTACCAAGCACTGGCGAAATCTGCCAACTGCGAATACGCGTACAAAAACTCTTATTGGCATTCCAAGAGAAGTTGATATATTTATAAGAACGCTCAACATTGCCTTCCTGACTCAACAAGTCAGCAAGAATCCAAAGCGAAGCCTGATCATTGATAGCACACTTCACATCACAAATGGCAGATTTTAGCAACCAATATTTCTTCATTTCTTCGTTTTTCAGAGAACGGTAAATCAGATAGCGATAGTAGGCTACGATGCCGTATTCATGACTCCCCTCCTTACATAATTTCAACCGTTCATCATTCACCTTCAGTGCTTCATCCCATTTATTCTGACTGGTAAGCATCACCTCTTTACGCATGAGATAATCTTCGCTATGATGTGGAAGGATAGCAAACAAAGTATCCCGATATGCATTCTGACGACTAAAGAAATTCTGACTTAAATCGGTATCTACATGCATATTAGAAAAGCCCAACTCACCATAGACATGGTAATAGGCAATGAAATAATCTTTCCGGTTCGATTCATCCAATGTCTTTTTATCTATATGATTGAGCACCTCCAAAGCCTCAGCAAAAGCTCCTGCAGTAGAATACTGCAAAGCCAACTGACTTTTCAACCCAGCAACTTCGGCCGAAAGCCCTTCCTTCTGAGCCAACACAATGGCTTTCTGAATATAAGCCACAGCTGAATCGCTCTGATATGACTTATATTCTGAATAGATCTTGCGATAAGTATTGAGGAGCAACTTCGGATTGTTCTCCTGATGAATCAATTCCTTCAACTGAGTGATGCTGCTTTCTTTCAGTTTGGTATAGTGCTGGGATTTCTCTATAGCCCGATCAAGTTGAGTATACAGTTCACTGATGCTTTCCTTTTGAGCAAAGCATGATGTAAGTGTAGCGAAACACCAGATATACAATATAGATAATAATCTTTCTGGCATAAGTTGATAATAATTTGATGTATAGGTAATCATTGAATCCAGCCCTTATTGCTGTATAGGACATTCAAGAGACAAAGGTATAGCTTTTTGGGTACATTTCCAAATTTTCAAGCATTTTTTTGATATTCTTTTTTACTTTTGTTGTTCTTACATCCTTGCACCTCTCAAAAAAAGGCTGCCCCAAAAGGTTTGGAGCAGCCTTAAACAAAGCTTTATACCTAAATTATCAAACTAAAACCTAAAATGCTTATGAATGATTATAAACCTACATATTATTTCTTTTCTACTTTAAGAACTGCCTTGTCTACACCGGCAGTCAAGTCTACAGTAAGAACGTATGTCTCTCCATCCTTCAGTTCTACTCCATCTTTCAGGTAAACATTGCCGTTGTCGTGACCGTTACCGTCACCGATGCCGAATACCTCGCTCTCAGTTGAGATGATATGGCTGTTATCCTTACCCTTGAACTCAATACCCCAGTTTGCCTGACCGAAGAACTTGAAGTCTACGCCAGTAGCTCTGAGCTGCTTGCCTACGGTGAGTGTAACCTGATATACCTTATCCTTGATTGGAGTGAGGCAGACATCAGAATCTACACCTGTCCACCAGCTATGATTAACAGCCTCCCAAGTTGGCTTGTTGACACCTTCATTACCGATGATCCAGAGTGCACCAGTACCATCTCCATTCAGTTTCATTGGCTCACTTCCATTCATTGTCCAGATGCGGAATGACTTATGGGTAAAGTCTGCCTGAATGGTATATCTGCCGGTAATAGCCTTGAAAGTATAGCTTCCATCCTCTTCTTTCTGGAACCAGTCGCTGTCATAATACCAGTCATCTGGCAGATTATTGCCGTTGATAGTAAGGTTACAGGTAGCACCTTGCTTGATATCACCCACCCAAGTCTTGTCTGCATCAGAATCGGCAAAATCGAGGATAGTAACCGGCAATACATCGGTAGGACCAGCCGTATAGTTCTTGGCATCGAAAGTGACAACTACATCGCTCATATTCTCAGAAGTGAAGTTGAAGTTGCCTGTTTCTCCCAAACTGATATCCTTACCTGTGCTGGAACCGAAGACAAACTTTCCATCCTTCGTTGCAAAATATCCCTTGAAGGTCTTCTTGCTGCTAGGAAGAACAGCCTGATAAACAAAGTCGCTCTTCTCAGTCATGTCATATTTAATACCGTCAGCACTCACAAACTGCAGATTGTTGAAGTGAGGGCGCTTGATATCAAACGACAAGGTCTCTGTATTCGATTTGGTTGATACATTCTGCAGAGTAAGTTGAATATCCACCTTTCCATCAGGAACATTCTGTGCATAAGGCACTTTCAGTTTGACTGTATATTCACCAGCCTCCTTGGTACGGATGGTAGTTTCATCAACACTCTGCCCGCTAAACAGAAGATTTGCCTTCAAGGTAGAGAGAGCCACTCCTCCATCATCCTTGCAGTTTACTTTCACCTCCACTTCATCACCCATCCATACAGCTGCAGCAGGAGCCGTATAACTCATCACTGGATTACCGGCAGGAGTAGGCGCACTGTAATCATCATCACCGCAAGATGCCATCAGTGGCAGGGCGAGCAACGCCATGATATAATATCTGATATGTTTCATAATGGTCGTATCTTTAATGAATCATTTACAATAGTTTATGGATTACTTATTCCACTTGCAAGAGATGACACCATTTGCCGGAACCTTGCAGGTAAAATTATGAATACCATCACTGAGGTTGATTGACTTAGCCTCATCTCCCTCGTTGATGATGACAGCCGCATAACTACCATCCGGATTAACAAACTCAGCATGTGTAATCTTGCTGTCAGTAACGGTGCGGGACGTATTACCAATGCGAACCGCACCAGGAGCAACGACACTAGACATGTGGTTGATGATATAATAATGAGAATTGTAGCTCAACTGGTTGTAACCATTCTGATTGATATCAATAGCACCATAGCAGGTCTGGCATCCGCCATCCAGGTTAGGTCCCATCTTATTGTCAAGCATCAGATTCCATACAAGCACAGCCTTGCAATACTGGTTTACCGTAGCGAGTGCCACATTCTTCATATCCGCCATCAGTCGTTTACTCAAGTCACGTCCGTTATTCCAGGTTCCGATACTGGTTTCTGAGAATATCAGTTCCTTGTCAGGACGCTGGTTGTGGATATCAGTCAACTCGCTGTTGTTGCCGCCATAATCATGATAAGCAGCACCTACAACCAGCTCTGAGCCCTCAAAGTTATCACCGATAGCATTGTAGAGTTTCACAGGATAATCCTCCTGATCAGCAATCTTGTCATAGTTGTAGTTGTGATCGAAGACATAAATCTTGGTCTGCAGATTATTTTTCTTAAACTGTGCGGCCAACTCCTTCACGAAAGGAGCCTCTTCCTGCCAAGGCATATAGAGAGAAGCACAGTTTGCCTTGTTTAATGGCTCATTCTGAGGACTAACAGCATAGATATTGATGCCTTTCTCCTTCATCACATTGATAAACTTCACGAAGTACTTGGCATAAGCCTCGCGATAATCAGGATTGAGATGACCATCTGTCCATGAATCCTTAGGATTCTTGGTGTTGAGATCTGTCACCTTCATCCATTTTGGACAAGTCCAGGGAGCTGCGATAATCTTCAGATTTGGGTTGATGGCAAGAATCTCCTTCAACACCGGAATCACATAATCGTTCTCATCGCTATAGAGCGCGAAGTTGCTGATAGGGTCTGCCTCGCTGCCCTTCTTGTCGCAATAGGTATACTCAGTACTTGAAAAGTCATTGCATCCCAAAGAGATACGGGCATAACTTACGCCATAACCCTCTGTGGTAGAGTAAATGCGCTTCAAGAGAGCCAGACGCGCCTCTGGGGTCATCTGCATCAGATTATAGCAGGATGAATAAGTGATGGCGTAACCGAAGCCATCAATCGTCTGATACTTCTTGTTTAAATCGAGTTCGATGGTGGTTGGTGCCATAGATACACCATTATACAACTTCACCTCACCCTGTGACAAAGAATAGACTCCATCGGCTGTGGTAATGAAAGTTTTGGCTGTACCTTGTGCCGGTACCGGATTTGGTGCCTCACTAGGAGTATCAAAGTCTACAGGATCTGAGAATGAGTTACTGCTGCTGCAAGCTGTCACCGAGAAAGCAGTTGCGCAGACCAGCATCATCAGTTTATTGCTATAGTATTTCATATTCGTTTCTTCTATTATTTGTTAATAACGGTTTGAGTTGAAAGCTATCCAGGTTAGCTTAGTAACCTGGATTCTGCTCTAGATTGGTATTCTGGTCAAGAGCGGTCTGTGGAATTGGCAACAGGTATGAGTTGCCGTCAAACTGTCTTACCTGTCTGATGCGTCCGCTGTCACGGTCGTCTATTCCGTTGAGATACTTCTCGACCTTGTTGTTGCGGCAGAGGTCGAACCAGCGTTCTCCCTCAAAGGCAAGTTCCAGACGGCGCTCATGGAGAACTGCCTCTATCATAGCTTCCTTGCTGCCAGTCTTGTCGGATGTCAGTTCCTTCAGTTTGGCACGCTTGCGAATCTGATTCACGAGTTTCGCACTCTCGGCAAGATTGCCCTTATAGGCTTCCGCCTCAGCCTTCATCAGGATAATATCAGCTAGGCGAACCCAGTAAATATTATTATATGAAGAGCGTAACTTATACATGAACGGATAGTTGGAAGCCGGATAATAGTTGCTCCAGGTACAGGCATAATATACGATAGCCTGATTCTTACGAACCTCATCACCCTCCTTGTCAAAGTCATTGATGATGTCTCGTGAAGGAGTAATCCACTTTGCCCAGGTAAAGTAATAATCCCAGTTGTCCAACTGACGGCCGTACATCCAGGTTTCCCAGTTTCCGCTACCGGTTGTCCAATGCACCTCCAGAATACCTTCTTTGGTATTACGTTTCATGCAGTCTTTCGCAGTCTCATCATAGCCCCAGAGGGTTTCATAACTGTCTTCCAGCTCTACTCCGGTTGTCTTCATTACCTTGTCGGCATAAGCGATTACCTTGTCATAATCCTGCACTTCCTTTTCGGCATAAACCTTGGCAAGCATAGCCTGAGCTACGGTCTTGGTCATCTTGGTGCGGTCGGAATTGTCATTATCCGGTGCATACTGCTCAGCATCCGTCAAGTCGGCAATAATCTGCTCATAACATTCCTTCGGAGTCTTGCGAGGAGGATAATAGGTAGGATATACCTCATTGATATTCTCGGATGTAATGGTCTTGGCGATGGTCGTGATGACAGGGAAAGAACCCCACAGACGAGCCATTCGGAACATCATCAGGGCACGGAAGATTTCGCCCTGTGCCTTATAGGAATGATATCCTGCTTCTGATATCTGACCGTTCTCCTTTAATGGCTCAACACCATTGATCAGCACATTTGCCTTGGCGATATCCTCCAGATAGCGGTTCCAGTCTCGGATCAATACCGAGTTGCTGGCATCGATAGAGTTGGTCTCATAAGGTACCACCTCTGCACCGGTAGTTCCGGCATAAGCATTATCACTATGTGAATCACCTATCAGAAGATAGTCGAGATGGGTATGCTCCTGGCGGTTGCGGAATAACTCATAGAGCGATTTGAGCTGTGCATCTGCTGCAGCCTTGTCCTTCAATACGGCAGTTGAGGTCTCTGTCTGACCGCCCTGTGTTATTTCTGATGGCTCTGATAATGGCCCGTAGTCGAGAGAGCAACTTGCCAAAGAGAACATTGCGATGCCACCGAGCGCCAATGTCTTGATTGTATGATATGTTTTCATTGTTGTCGATGTTTAGAATTCTACTTTTACACCTAATACTACACTCTTATTGAGTGGATATGTACCCCAGTCGATGCCCTGCACACTACCACTGTTGCCATACTGGTTAACCTCCGGATCCATACCGGAATAGTCGGTCAGGGTAAGCAGGTTGGTTGCTGATACGTATGGCTGCAAACGGGTCAGGCCGAAACGTGAAATCAGTTTGCGAGGCACATCGTAAGAGAGAGAAATATCCTTTACACGGAGATAACTGCCATCTTCTACAAAGTAGGTTGAGTTGCGGATATCCCACTTAGCCTTTGGCACATCGGTAATCTGACCAGGAACTCTCCAGCGAGCCAGCACCTTGGTGCTCTGGTTCTTACCATCATACATTCCTTCGGTTTCCATACGTGAAACGTTGTAGATATCGTTGCCATAACTTCCCTGGATAAGAATACTGAGATTCAACCCTTTATAAGAGAAGGTATTGGTCAAACCGAAGGTGAAGTCTGGGTTTGGATCACCGATATAAGTACGGTCACTGGCTGATACCAGCCCATCACCGGTCACGTCCTTATACTTCATATCACCGGTCTCGGGATCCACACCTTCTGCTACATATCCCCAGAAACTGCCCAATGGCATACCTGGCGTATTGCGAACCACCTGTTCGTTGACGAAATCGGTAGTCGTGGCTTCATAATATACCTGAGTCAGAGACAGGCTCTCCAACTTATTCTTGTTGAATGAGATGTTGAAATCTGTGTTCCACTTCAAGGCGCCTGTCAGATTCTGTGAAGAGATGGCAAACTCCCAGCCTTTATTAATCATCGAACCGCCATTATAGGTCAGGTTTCTTGCTGCAGCACTACCTGCCGGCAAGGTGATGTTCATCAACATATCCTTGGTCTTCTTATAATAGTAATCAGCATAGAAGGTGAGGCGGTTGCCCAGTACGGTCAAGTCGAGACCGATGTTGGTCTGGGTTGTTGTTTCCCAAGTCAGCTCAGGGTTGCTCAGATTGCCCTGTGAGAAAGTAGGAGTAGAATTGGCATCATTTCCCTCGCCAAACCACTGCACACGATTGATATTGTATCTTGCCAGATAGCTGTAATCGCCCAATCCGCTCTGGTTACCGGTCTGTCCCCAGCCTCCACGAATTTTCAAGTCGTCAATCCACTTGATATCTTTCATGAATTTCTCATTGCTTACGCGCCAGGCACCAGAGAATGATGGGAAGTACCCCCAACGGTGATGCGGTGCCAACTTGGAAGAACCATCAGCACGCATATTGGCGGTTACCATATAGGTATCATTCCAGTTGTACTGCAAACGGGCGAAAGTAGAGAGAATAGCCCAATCAGAAGCTGACGAACCGGTTCCTGTCCAGGAAATCTTGTTGGCTGCATTCAAGGTTGGGAACAGATCGTTGGCATAGTTGCTACCCTTGATATAGTTCTGGCTCCACTTGCTCTGTGTCCAGGAACTACCAGCCATCGCATCCAGACTGTGCTTTCCGAATGCCTTCTTATAGTTTAATACATTGTCCCATACAATAACGCTGCTGATGTTTCTACCATCATATCCTGTACCGAATTCCTGACGGCCGATGGTAGTAGATATCGGGTCAAGGAAGTTGGTTGTTATTCCTTGTGTACGGTCGAACGAGAGAGATGTGTTATAAGTCAGTTCAGGCATAAAGGTGACAGTTGCTTTTCCTGTTGCCAACAATCGGTTGTAAGCCGACTTATTATTCTGAGTACGGGCGATATTCTCTGCTGGCGAGGTAATGTTCACGCCATAGAAGTTGTTGTAGAACTGGCTAGGATTCTCCGGGTTCCATACCGGTGCATAGGTTGGCGTATTGACGATAGCGGTTACTACGCCGCCTCGGTTAGAACCGGCACCCGAAATGATACCTGTACCCTTGTTGGTATAATCTGAATAAGTTACACTGGCATTGAGTCGCAACCACTTACGTATATCGTTCTCTACAGATGCTCGGAAGTTGTAACGCTGATAGCTTGACTTCTTGATAACACCATTTTCGCCTGTATAGCCACCCGAGATAAAGTATCTCAGTTTGTCAGTACCATTGGTAATAGAGAGCTGATAATCCTGTACATTACCCGTACGGAACACCTCGTCTTTCCAGTCGGTCTGGTCTTTCAAGCCTTCAGGCAGTTTCACCAGACCGATTTCATCCATCAGCTCCTTATACTGAGCCGCATTGAGAGATTCCTGGTTATCGCGTACGGTATTAAATGCATAATGTGCATTCAGAGATACCTTGGCTACGCCAGCCTTACCCTGCTTTGTACCGATAATGATGACACCATTGGCTGCACGGGATCCATAGATTGCAGCAGAAGAAGCATCCTTCAATACCTGGATATTATCAATATCATCAGCTGCCAGGAAGTCGATATTGGTCATTGGCACACCATCTACTACATAGAGCGGATCATTGCTGCCATTTAAAGAGGTGGTACCACGCACACGTATGGTTGGTGAAGCACCTGGCTGACCATTGGCTTGCGAAATCTGCAAACCGGCTGCCTTTCCCTGCATACCTGCTGCGGCAGATACGATAGGACGGGTATCAAGATCTTTGGCTGACACACTGGATACGGCAGTAGTTACATCCTTACGCTTAACAGAGCCGTAACCGATAGCCACCACTTCGTTGAGCATATTAGACTCCTCTTCGAGCATAATCTGTACGCCGTTAGAAGCTTTCACTTCCTTATTCTTATAACCTATATAAGAAATTTTGAGTCTGGCACCTGGCTGTACTTCGATGGTGAAGTGACCATCCAGGTCAGTAGCAACACCATTTTTGGTACCATTCTCCAGAACCGAAGCTCCGATAACGGGTTCATTGGTATTGTCGATTACAGTACCCGTAATCTTCACCTTCTGTCCCCAAGCTGTCGCCGAGACCATTAGGACGAGTGCTGAGGCTGCTAGTCCTCGCAACATCGCATTACTTTTTGATTTTCTCATAATTTAAACTTTAGTTATTCTCATTTATGTTTAAAATTGTTGTCTGATAGTCGGGAACCCATCCATGATTGGTTTCCGATTGCAAAAGTATATAAAATGTCTGATATTTGTTGGTTGATTAAATAATTAAGTGGTAAAAATGACCACCTGTTTTTACAACTGCATTTGATTATCAGGACTTTACATTTTTCATAGTTCTAAAAATAAGTGGTAGATTTATAATGGTAAAAGGTACAATTATAGAAGAAAAAAACTGTTTTCAGATGATTCAGCCAGAAGATTTATGCAGACAATTCAACAAATGAGTTGTAATATAAGCAATCCCGATTTATCTCTTCACTCTTCACCTTCTCTCCCGTAACCCCTCTGTTTATCGGGGTTTCGGGAGGTGAAGAGTTTTCTTTATCTCTTCACCCACTCTTCACCCCTCTTCACCCATATAGAATTTGTAATACACTATACGCAATATGGGAATAAAAAAGCCATCGGTGCTATACGCATCGGGGGCTTTCCGTATTTATCACCAGGCAGTGTATCTACTGAATCTGCAGTATCTGGTCTTCCGTCAAACCAGTTATTTCCTGGA
>OIYK01000021.1_pt1 | contig 32297 bp, 27 predicted proteins | sample 1588361 | NCBI WGS metagenome assembly OIYK01 (sample SAMN03283293) | human gut metagenome | biome: human-associated habitat; material: feces | host: Homo sapiens | place: Peru | collected 2012 | reverse complement strand
ACCCACGAATCGGCAGCCATTACAACAATCCAAGTTTCGGCTATGGTGGTTATTGCTTGCCAAAGGATACCAAGCAGCTTTTGGCAAACTATGCCGATGTTCCTGAGAACCTGATAGAGGCAATCGTAGAGAGCAATCGTACCCGTAAGGACTATATTGCTGATGCCGTACTCCAGAAGGCTGGCTATTATAATGAGAATAGTACTTTCGATGCAAACAAGGAACATAACTGTGTGATTGGTGTCTATCGCCTGACCATGAAGTCAAACAGCGATAACTTCCGCCAATCTGCTATCCAGGGTATCATGAAACGTATCAAGGCAAAGGGTGCAGAGGTTATCATCTATGAGCCAACATTGGAAGATGAAAGTACATTCTTTGGTAGCAAGGTAGTAAATGATATGGATACCTTCAAGAAGCAGAGCCAGTCAATTATCGCCAATCGCTATGATGCCTGTCTGGATGATGTAAAGGAGAAGGTATATACTAGAGATATTTTTAGAAGAGACTAAGATTATGGTAAGTTATAATATAGATTTAACGGGTAAAACAATCCTTGTTACAGGTGCTGCTGGATTCATTGGTAGCAACTTGGTAAAGCGTTTATTTAAAGATGTAAAGAATATCAAGGTTATTGGTATCGATAGCATCACCGATTATTATGATGTCAATATTAAGTATGAACGTTTGAAAGAAATAGAAGCAATTGGAGGTGATTGGACATTTGTTCATGACTCTGTTGCCAACAAAGATGCTATTGAGAAAATCTTCTCAGAGAACAAGATTTCTGTAGTGGTGAATCTTGCTGCTCAGGCAGGAGTTCGTTATAGTATTACCAATCCTGATGCTTATATTCAGAGTAACCTCATTGGTTTCTATAACATTCTTGAGGCTTGTCGTCATCACGAGGTAGAGCACTTGGTTTATGCTTCTTCATCCTCTGTTTATGGATCTAACAAGAAGGTTCCATATTCTACAGATGATAAAGTGGATAATCCAGTAAGTCTATATGCTGCCACCAAGAAGAGTAATGAGTTGATGGCGCATGCTTATAGTAAACTCTATAATATACCAAGCACAGGTTTGCGTTTCTTTACTGTATATGGTCCAGCGGGTCGTCCTGATATGGCATACTTTGGCTTTACCAACAAACTGGTGAAGGGTGATACCATTAAGATTTTCAATTATGGTAACTGTAAGCGTGATTTCACCTATGTTGATGACATCGTTGAGGGCATCGTAAGAGTAATGAAGCATGCTCCTGAGAAGCAGAATGGAGAGGATGGATTACCTATTCCTCCATATAAAGTATATAATATAGGTAACAGTCACCCGGAGAACTTGCTGGAGTTTGTAAGTATCCTGCAGGAGGAGTTGATTCGTGCCGGTGTGCTGCCTGAGGATTATGACTTCGAGGCGCACAAGGAGTTGGTTCCTATGCAGCCTGGAGATGTACCTGTTACCTATGCTAATACCACTCCATTGGAGCAAGACTTCGGATATAAGCCATCCACTCCTTTGAGAGAAGGACTGAGAGCCTTCGCTGAGTGGTATAAGGAGTATTATTCTTAATGAATTGTATGGTAGATATATGGGTATATGCTAATAAGAAAAATTAAACATTTATATAATAGATATTTCTTGTCCTTTGAACAGCAGGCTCGTAAGGCAGGTGTGATAATGGGTAAAGGTAATCAATTCTTATCTGATTTCTGGAGTTCTGAGCCTTATTTGATAGAAATTGGTGATAATTGCCAGATTACAGCTGGAGTTAAGATTTTCACACATGGGGGGGCAAAGATTGCTAGAGTTATAGACCCCGATTTTGATTGCTTTGGTAAGGTAAAGATAGGAAGTAATGTATATATCGGAAACAATTCTTTGATAATGCCTGGTGTAACAGTGGGTGACAATGTTTTGATAGCTGCGGGCAGCGTGGTTACTCACTCTGTACCAGATAATGTTGTCATTGGCGGCAATCCTGCTCACATTATTTGCACTTTCGATGATTATTACCAAAATAATCAGAAATATAATGTAGGTACAAAGGGGCTTTCTCCTACTGAGAAAAGAAGTGTTTTATTAAATTTAGATGAAGAAAAGTTTATAAGAAAGTGATATATTATGGCTAATACCTCAAAAAATAAGCGATTGGCAAAAAACACGATATATTTATATATCAGAATGCTTTTTGCAGTCTTCATCAATCTGTATACTTCTAGATTGGTACTCGAATATCTAGGAGTAGAAGACTATGGTGTATATAATGTTGTTGGGGGCATTGTCTCCTTGATAATGTTTGGTGTAACTGTGGATAACAATGTTTTGATAGTAGCTGGCAGTGTAGTTACTCATTCAGTACCTTATAACGTTGTCATAGTCGGCAATCCAGCTCACGTTATTTGCTCTTTCGATGGTTCTTTCCAAAATAATCAGAAAAATAATGTAAGTACAAAGGGGCTAGACCCGAGTGAAAAAAATATTGAGTCTTGACAAAGAAAAGTTTATAAGAAAATAATGGTGAAAGCTAGATTTTAATATTATTGGTAAGCATATAGTATATGACAACTTGTCGCCATTTTTTCTTTCTCTTTATAAAATTTAATGTATTAGAATAATATGTCTCAGAATTCAGATAGGTCTAAACGCATAGCACAAAATACTTTGATGTTATACTTCCGTATGATATTGATGTTGCTCATTGGTTTATACACATCAAGGGTTGTACTTCAAACGTTAGGCGTTGTAGATTATGGTATAAACAATGTTGTAGGTGGAGTAATCACGATGCTGAATTTTTTAACGGGTGCTTTAGGTGGAGCAACGTCACGATATATTACCTATGGTTTAGGCAAGGGTGATTTAGCAAAGTTGAAGCAGACATTTGGCAACATTCTCACTATTCATTATTTGTTGGCGGTAATTGTTTTCATTTTAGGAGAAACGATAGGATTATGGTTCTTGAATACACAGCTACAGATACCTGCAGAAAGAGTAAATGCTGCATTTTGGGTATACCAGTTTTCAATCTTGTCTTCAATGATGGCGGTAGTGAGTGTTCCTTATAATGCAGCTGTGATTGCACATGAGAAGATGTCGGCTTTCGCCTATATGTCTTTGTTGGATGGAGCTTTGAAACTGGTGATTGTATTTTTGTTAGTGACGGTCCCATTTGATAAGTTGATAGTTTATTCTTTTCTGTTTTTCATGGTGCAATGTGTTGATCGACTGATATACTATTGCTATTGTAAAAAGAAGTTTATGGAGACCCATGCTCCTTGTTCGTATGATAAAAAAATGTTTAAAGAAATCTTTGCTTATGCAGGATGGATGATGAATGGCTCTCTAGCAGACATGGGATACACCCAAGGGCTCAATATGCTTTTGAATATATTCTTTGGCCCAGCAGTGAATGCTGCTCGTGGCATTGCAGTACAAGTACAGGGCATAAGCCAACAGTTTTGTACTAATTTTCAGATGGCATTAAATCCTCAAATTACCAAGAGCTATGCTCAGGAAGACTTTGGCTATATGCATTCTTTACTTATAAGAAGCTCTAAGTTTTCCTTTTACATCATGTTTTTCATCGCATTACCTTTAATGCTTGAGGCTGAATTTGTACTTCGTTTGTGGTTGGGGATTGTACCAGATTATACTGTAACTTTTGTGCGATTGACCCTAGTTGTCAGTTTGCTGTTTACTTTAAAAAATCCTATAAATGTATCTGTACATGCCACTGGAAAAATTAAGCGTTTTCAAATGATAGAGGCTAATATGTTATTGAGTATAGTTCCTATTGCATATTTGTTGTTGAAATTCGGAAATGTTCAACCTTGGACGGTATTTTTAGTACATATAGTTGTAGAAATCTTCACCCAAGTCGCAAGGTTGAAAATTGTATTACCTATGATAAATATGAGTATTTTAACATATTTGCAGCAAGTTTTAAAACCAGTATTGGCTACTGCGATAATTGCTCCTATTTTTCCTGTGGTATGTTACTATTTTTCGTCTTCTAGCTTTGTCTCATTTTTTATTATATGTATTGTTTCTGTATGTTGTTTGATACTAACTATTTTTTATATAGGGTGTTCTAGTGGAGAACGATTGTTTTTGACTAATAAAGTGCAGACAATTTTCTGTAAAATTAAGAAGAAATAGAACGAATATTTATAAATTATTAAAAAGATAAAATAATGAAAGTATTATTTGATGTTACAGATATAACAGAGCAACGAAAGTTCATGAGTATTCCTCAGTATAAATTGCGTTTGCTTAAAGTTTTCTCCTCGCAAGAGAAAGAGAACATCACATTGTTGGTTACCAATAATAATGTTGAGTATATAAAAAAAATATGTCCTCAATACCCACAAAAAATTGTTGATAATCGAAAGAATATATTAACGAGAATACCATATATTAGACGTTTTGTATATCCTTGTCTTTTCAAGAAAGTAGTTGAATCTAGTGGTTGTGATGTATTCTTTAGTGCTTCGGATACAACGAGTATAACTAAATTGAAAATGAATGTTCCTAAGGTTATCGTTATTCACGACTTGAAGGCAATTAAGTATCTTGATGTTAGAAAAAGAAAAGAGGCATATGATGTTATTAAGCAAAATATAGATACTGCAAACCGAGTTATTGCGATATCCAATTATACTAAAGAGGACATTCTACGTAATTTTGAATGTCCAGAGCATAAGATAGATGTTGTTTATAATTCGGTAAATGTAATAGCTGAGTCAGTTTGCCCAAAGATAAAACTGCCTCATAGATATATATTGTGGGTTAATACCTTTGATCCATATAAAAATGTTTTTACCTTAATTAAGGGATATTCTAAAATATTTAATGAGATAGAGCAAGATTTAGTTTTAGTAGGCTGCGAATCTCCATATTGGATAGATACTTGTTTGCCCTTTATCAAGGAACATGGCTTCGAAAATAGAGTTCATGTATTGTTTGGTATCTCTGATGAGGAATTGCGTTATTTATATGAGAATGCAGATTTGTTTGTTACAACATCTACTCATGAGGGATTTGGTTATACTCCAATAGAGGCCGCTATATATAAATGTCCTGTAATAAGTACAAGATGTGAGGCTTTATCTGACACAACACAAGGAAAATTTACTTATTTGGATTCTCCTTTTGATGATGATAAATTAAGCACACTAATGTTAGAAATAATCAAAAAAGGAAAAGACATGGTACTTTTAATGAAAATTTCAGAATTCTTTAAGAATATGTATGATGTTCATAAACAGAAAGACCAAATTCTTAAGGTGCTGAGTGAAGCAAAAAACTCAGTTATAAAGAGTAGATAAAGTATGAGTAATGTTTTAAATTAATATAGTTATGAATAGTAATCATGAAATCTTCAAGCATAAGCATATTTTGCTTGTGCCAGATCATACAAATCCTTTAGGTATTGTACGTAGTTTAGGGGAGGAGGGCATAAAACCAATTGTATTACTTTACACAAGAAATCCAATTTTGGTTAATAAAAGTAAGTATGTAGGGGAACTTCATCAGTTTTCTAGCTTGGATGAAGCTTTCGAATATTTGGTTTCTCATTATGGTAATGAAGAATACAAACCTTTTATTTATAATGGAAGTGATGATGTTACATTGTTACTTGATTCTCATTATGAAGAGTTAAAGAATAAATTCTATTTTACTAATGGACAAGGCTGTTTAGAGAAATACCTTCAGAAATTTGATATTACACAGGCGGCTGTGGAATGTGGAATGAAAATTCCTAAGGAGGAATTACTTTCTGTTGGTGAACTGCCTAAAACATTGAAATATCCAGTTTTTACCAAAGCAGCGACATCTACAATTAAAGGTGGTTGGAAAAATCAAGCACATATTTGTAATAATGAAGAAGATTTGCTTGCTGTCTATAAGACAATAAATACTGATAAAATATTGGTGCAAGAGTATGTGCAGAAGAAAAATGAACTTTGTATCAATGGAATGAGTATTTCGGGGGGGCAAAAAAATGTTATTCCGTATGTGTGTAGCTATTATCGCTTAAGACCAGATAGTTATGGCGGTTATGAATTTTTATATCCATTTAAGGATGAAATTTTGGCAGAGAAAATTTCAAAACTATTAAAAGTTACTCATTTCTCTGGAATATTCGATATCGAATTTCTTATTGGTGAGGATGATGAATTGTATTTTATGGAAATTAATTTTAGAAACTCTGGATGTAGTTATGCATGTACGGATGGTGGTTTTAATCTACCTTTTAGATGGGCCGTCTCAACTTTGCAGAATAAGTTGTACCTTGATGGATTCAAGCCTATTTTAAAGTTTGATGCAATGAACGAAATTGGAGATTATTACGATTCAGTTAAAACAAAGAAGGTTTCTATTTTTAATTGGATAAAGGAACTAAAGGGTTGTAAATCATATTATCTTTATAATGCTAAGGATCCTGCACCATTTAGAAATTTCATTTTTCAAAAGATTAAGAAGAAACTATGCTAAATATATTTTCAAAGAAAGATCGCATGATATTGCGATCTGATATGTGGAATTTGGGCTTCGTTACTGATGATGTTGCTGATGTAATCAAATCAAACCATCTAAACATTCAATGGATGAAGCATGAATATAAGGACAGATGGTTTGCAGACCCTTATCTGTTGGAGGTTACGGATAAGCAAATTGTGGTGCTTGTAGAGGAGTTTTGCTATAAGATTCGTAAGGGGCGAATAGCTAAACTTGTGGTTAGCCGTCCTGATTATGTATTGCAAGACATGAAGATTGTTTTGGAACTGCCTACGCATCTATCATTCCCTGTCATCTATGAGAAGGATGGGCAAGTGTATGTAATGCCTGAGAACTCTAGAAGTGGAGGTATTAACATCTATCGGTATAATGCAGAGAAAGAACGATTAGATTTAGTGCATGAAGTTGGGCATTTGCCTCTTACGGATGCAACTATTGTAAAGTTCCATTCTGATGAAGAGTTTGTGTTTAGTACAAAACTTCCTAACCCAAATGGTAATGAATTGGAAATCTATCCATTTGATGGTGATTCAATGAAAATGGATGAGAAATCTCTTGCGAGAATTCGTTTTTCGAGTAACATTGCAAGAAATGCTGGAAATGCATTTTATGTAGGTAAACAAATGTATCGCCCTGCTCAGGATTGTAATCTATGCTATGGCAATGGTCTGAATATTCAGCAGGTAGATAGAGTTGGGGATACGATTGAACTAACAACCGTTGCAGAATTCCACTCTGACAATCCTAACTATGGATTAGGTTATCATACTTTCAATATGAAGAATGGTTTGATAGTTGTAGATGGACATCGTCTCCGATTTCCAAGAATGGTTAAGTTTTTGCATGTTTTATCAAAACTGAAATAGAATGATTACAAAGAAATCAGAAATAAAGGAGTATATAGATGCTGATCTTAACTTTGTAAAGCAGCGGAATTTGTTAGTTTTGTGGTTGAAGGGGAGTGAATTCTATCCAATTGTAAAACTGATAACTTGCCTTCGCCATTATGAGTATTACTACAATAAGACACAGGTTACAAAACTTTCACTTATAGAGTTATTAAAAAAACATTGGTGGCGTTTCTTTTATCGCAGAACCCAGTTGAAATATTCTCTTTATATTGGAGTGAATGTTGCCGGTAAAGGACTACACCTTATGCATCCTGGATTCCGTTATATAATGGAACATACATTAGGAGAAAATTGCACAGTCCTTCCAATGGTGCTAGTCGGTAAAAAATGCCCTGGTATTCAAGCAACTGCAATTATTGGCAATAATGTGTATTTGGGAAATGGTTCAACCGTTTTGGCTCCTGTTTCTATTGGTGATAATGCAGTTGTTGGTGCAGGTGCTGTTGTTACACATGATATACCTGCTGATGGTGTATATGGGGGGGTACCTTCGAAAAGTTTAAAAAGCCTATGAAAATAATGTTTATAAATTATGGATTAGCAATGGGCGGTGCTGAAGTCATTGCAGCCAATTATCTTTCTAAGATGAAAGAAAAAGGCCAAGATGTTTGCTTGTTAGAGTTGATGCATCGCCCTACATTCCTTTATAAAAAGTTGGTGGAGGAACATATTCCAATATATTCGGTTTTGCACAATGGTGATAATCTGTTATATAAGGTGATTAATAAGTTCTTGGGTAGAAAGATTTCACTTGGAAAGATTCCACGTATCATAGATGATATAAAGCCAGATGTTATCCATTTACAGATGTACTCTGAATTGTTTGATTTAGAGGAGTTTGGATTGAATAAAGTTTTCCTTACAATTCATTCTGATTTAAATAGATATTTAAGACCTCTATCTGAGTATGGAAAAGGGAAATTGCAGAGTATGATGCAAAATGGTATGCATGTAATTGTTCTTTGTGAAAGGGCCAGAAAGGATGTCTTAGCATTTTGTCCTTCTGCTGATGTACATGTCATACCAAATGGCTTAGATATAGATTATATAAAGAGCCAAAAGTATGATAGAAATCAGTTATGTAGAGAACTCGGTATTTCAGCAGATGCTTTTATTCTTGGTCATGTAGGTAGATTTCATAAGGTAAAAAATCATGAAAAGCTAATAGATGTATTTGCTTGTTTGCATGAGAAGAAGCCAAATTCAGTCTTGGTTTTAGTTGGTGATGGTACAGCTAAAGAAAGGGCACATTTAAAGAAGGTTGTTGTCCAAAAGAGACTAAATGATTGTGTGAAATTCTTAGGAATCCGTTCTGATGCTACTGCAATCATGAGCTGTTTTGATTCCTTTGCTCTTCCATCATTTCAGGAAAGTTTTTCTCTGGTCTTGGTAGAGGCACAGGCTCATCATGTAAGATGTTTGGCTTCTGACACCGTACCAGAAGAAGTGATTTGCAATGATAATTGCTTTGCTCTTTCTATCAATGATTCTTCAGATAAGTGGGCTTCACTCTTGTTGGATACTTCAGTAAGGAAAGAAGGTGTGAAGTCTATCTATGATTTTGATATTAATAAGGTGTTGGCAGATACCAATGCTTTGTATAACAACGTATTATAAATATTAAAAGTTTTTAGAGATGAGACCATATTGGGATGATCTATCAATGCTATTATATGTACTGATGGGAGTAGTATCTCTTATTTCACTAAATTTAGCATTGAAATATAGAGAAAATAATAAGTCTAAGTCTTTGCTATATTTATCCTGTGGTATTATAGTATGGACTATTTTTGCATCATTTCGAGTTGTAGCTTATGGAGTTGGTGGTTCTGATGCAATTAATTATGTTGGCTATTTTGAAAATTGTACAACTGGTGCAAAAGTGTTTCCTTATAGTGATCATATGGATTGGCTTATGGGAGTTATCATCACGGCTATACGATATTGTACAAGTAACCGATATATGTTTTTTATCATAATCTATGGTTTTATGTCTTGGACATATTATTACTTTTGCTATAAATTTACGCCCAAAAAGTCATCTTCAATACCATATTTTTTGTTGTTTTTCTTGTATCTAAGAAGTTTTTGCTCATTAAGAAGTAATTTTTGTATCAGTTTAATCTTGATGGGATTGGTAGGCCTATTTTATCTCAAAAATTATAAGGTTTATCTCATAACTTTCTCTTCTGTTTTGGTACATAAGGCGGGGCTGGTATTTGCAATGGTCTTACCTTTTTTGCAGGTTTTTAAAAAAAGAAAATTATCTGTTCCTATGGTTATAGCGTTAATCGCTATTAGTTCTTTGTTGGCGTCTGTGCTACAAATGATTTTCCTGTCTTCTTTTGCGGATGCGGATTTAGGTGGTGCTTATCAGAGTTATGCAAGTGAGAGTCTTGAAGGAGGAGGCTTTTTTGATAATGCGTGGAAAATTGCAATGGAACAAATGGCATTAGGTGTGTTGATGTTCTTTAATATAAAGAATCTGAGGAGAAGGTGGGAAACTTTTGATGATGTAGATAAAAAGCGTATTGAAATTATATACTTAATTTGTGTATTTGATTTTATGCTTATACCAGTTAATTATATTATGAACATTTGGAGAGGCTATGAGTTCTTTTACGTGGCTCGATTGGTGATGTGGGGAGAAGTTATAGCTTCGTCCCTCATAGCAAAGTATCGAATAGTGAAGCTTTTAATCTTTGCAGCATTTGTAGCATGGATGATTTTCCGAGTTGAGCGAACTTATGAGGATAGTGCTCTTATGCCATATTTTTTTGAACCTTTCCAATATATTTAATAATGAAAAGAAAAATTATATTTTTTATTCCTTCGGGCTGTGGTGGTGCCGAGCGTCAGGCAATAGTAATATCAAGATGTTTAAGGGATGATGAATTTGATGTGACTTATCATATATTTGGACCAAGTAATCAATTGGAAAAATTTTTGCCTACCGAACGTGAAGTCGTTTTCCATAAAGAACCTGTGTTTACTCATAATATGATAAGTAATCTTCGAAAGATTATTAAAGCTGAAAAGCCAGACGTGGTCTATGGACCGGGAATGCCTGTTAATTGGCGTTTGATTTTGGCTTCTCGATTTTTGAAATGTAGAGTAATCCTCAGAAATGATAATTATCTATATACTCAAAGCTTTGCTCAAAAACTTAGACTTGCACTCACCTATCCCTTTGCTGATTATATAATAGCTCAGACTGACGAAATGAGAGATGGGTTAATTAAAGGACTACATCTTTCGAAAAATTTGGTTAATACAGTGGCTAATGCTATTGATAAGGAATATATAAAGAAATGTGTTTCTGAAAAGAATCCATTTGACGTTTCTGAAAAAGTACGTTTTGTGGCGGTAGGTAGATTTCATGCAGTTAAAGGATTTGATATGTTGGTTAGGGCTTTTAAAATTGTAAAATCTACAATACCTAATGCAGAGTTGTATATAGTAGGTGAATATCATGATGACAATCCTATATATCAAGAGATACAAAAATATTTAGGGAAAAATGATTTGCAAGATTCTGTAGTATGTACTGGTTTTAAAGCTAATCCATATGTGTATATGAAAAATGCAGATTGTTTTGTCTTGTCTTCTAGAAATGAAGGCTTGCCTAATGTTATGATAGAGGCTTTATATCTGGGAACTCCTGTTGCTGCAATGAAATGTATTCCTGTAATAGAGCGAATTGTTGCAGAAGGAAAAACTGGCTATTTGGCTAGAAAAGAGAATATAGAAGAGCTTGCTGAAGCAATGATAAAAGCATGTAAGTTGGGACGCATAGAAACAACTTATAATCTGAATACGGAAGAAAATTTTGTTGAGATATTTAGACAGATTTAATCGACAATGGAATTCACGTTTGTGTATTCTTTAATGTTAAAAAAAACAATATGGCAGGGGCGGAAAGTAGGGAGATATATTTATGAGCTACTTTTCTTTTCCTTATGAGTACTTCCCTGCCTTTCTTATTTTGTTAAGGAGTGGAATATGGATAAAAAATCAATGTGTTTTAATTGGCTTAGATTAAAATCTAAGCATAGTAGAATTTATAGAAAGTTCTTTGCTTTGTACTCTATGATTTTAGGCTGCGATATAAAATATTATACCCAAATAGGTGACAATTTTGAAATCTTTCATGGGGCAAGAGGCACAGTTATAAATCCAAATACGATTATAGGTAACAATGTTTCTGTTCGCCAGAATACGACAATAGGTGCTAAGGGATTTCATGATTCGAAAAAATGTCCATGTATAGAAGATAATGTAACTATTGGTCCAAATGTTTGCATCATAGGTGATATAACTATTGGGCACGATTCTATTATTGGTGCTGGAGCAGTAGTGGTTAAAGATGTTCCTGCATGTTCTGTGGTAGCAGGCAATCCTGCAAAGGTCATAAAAATGTTGAACCCTGAAACTTTGGGGGGGCAAAATTAGTATAAGTGCCTTCTCTCGTTTTGTTGCTTAAAACGTGAGAAGACATGAACAGAAATAGTTTACTTTATAAGATATTGAAGCCTTGCTATGATGGTATGTGGAATGCTTATTGCTATATAAGACGTAAGCCTTATGTGTCGCAGGTTCGTCAATTGATAGATGATGATACTTCCATTATTACATCCAATTGCTTTGCTGGTCGTATCATGCAAGATTTGGGGATGAAATACAATACACCAACTTTGGGACTTTATTTCATGTATCCTGATTATATAGAGTTTTTGCAACATTTGGAGTATTATCTTACTGAGGCGAAAATTCAGTTTGTGGAACATTCCAAATATCCTCTTGGTGATGAGCGTAGGGCTGACTGGACTAATAAAAAACATTGGTATCCTATCGGATTACTCGATGGTAAGGTGGAGGTTCACTTCTTGCACTATCATTCGGAGGAAGAGGCTGCTACCAAATGGTATCGTAGGGCCAAAAGAGTGAATTTTGATAAGTTGCTGGTTGTAGGTATGGATCAAAATTTGTGTAAGGAAGAAGATATGAAGAATTTTGAAAACTTGCCTTTCCAAAATAAAATATTCTTTTCCTCTAAGCCTGTTCCTGGTAAGAGCATCGTGTTTATGAAAGAATTTGCAGGTAAAGGACAAGCTGGAGATGCATATCGCAAGGCTCATTTATTTTATAGATATTTGATAAATCATTTTTAATTGTTAACAATGGATAAACATGCCTATTGTATCATGGCGCATGGTAATTGGCAGCAACTGCAATTGCTTATCAATGCTTTGGATGATGTAAGAAATGACATCTATCTGCATGTGGATAAGAAAGCAGTGGCAAGTTACCTGCAATCTGGGGGGGCAAGAACAAGGTATTCTTCTCTGACATTAGTGGATAGCATGGATGTTAGATGGAGCGATATATCCCAAATGCTCGCAGAGTTTAAACTTTTTAGAAAAGTGATGGATAGTGGCATCTCTTATGAGAGAGTACACTTGATTTCGGGTACAGACTTGCCTATAAGAAGTCAAGATTATATTCATGAGTTCTTCAAGGATAAGAAAGAGGAATTCTTACTTGTACGTACCACTTCTGACTTTTCTAATAGAATTAAGTATTATCACTTCTTTGTGAGGTATCGTAGAAAATGGAAACTATTTAACTTGATGCGACGTATCTTGATTGTGGCTCAGCTTCCTTTTGTAAATCGCCTCAAAAAGTGTACTTTGTCTTATGCTTGGGGTACAAATTGGTGCAGCTTGACTTTGAGGGCTGTTAAGTGTATTTGTGATAACGAGGCTGTATGTCGTTCCATTTTCAGATATTCAACAAGCAGTGATGAGCTTTATAAACAAATGATTTTAAATAACCAGTCTGGTTTTGATTTTTCTTCTGGTGAAGAAGGCAATCTCAGATATGTGGATTTCAGTGCTCATTTACCTTCTCCTAAGACATTGACTATAGAAGATTATGATAGAATCGTGGATTCTGGTTGTTTGTTTGCCAGAAAGTTTGATATCAATAAGGATAGGGCAGTTGTTGATAAAATCTTAACTCACTTACATTGATGAATATATTATTTTTAATGAAAGGATATGCAGTCGGCGGTATAGAAGTGGTGACTGCAACTCTAGCTAGCTGTTTCGCTCGGCATGGACATAAAGTAGTGATTGCTACATTTGAAGCTCCTGAAGCATTGACGGTAGCTCGTACTGATGATAGCGTGAAAATCTATACGTTGTGGGATTATAAGTGTACCAACCAAAATATTGTGGCACTTAGAAATATACTTATAGAGCATCAGATACAGGTGGTGATTAATCAATGGGGCTTACCTCTTGTGTCATGCCGAGTGTTAAATAAGGCGAAGAAGGGATTGAAGGTAAAAACGATTGCAGTCTATCATAACCAAGTAGATACGAACGCTCGTATCAAAAATGTGGAGATAGCTCTTGAAGGTTGTGTCAAACCTTTGAAACGCAGTTTGCTAAAGCTGAAAAAAGCTGCGTTTAAGTTTGTGACGAGTCGAAGTATGGCGTATGTTTATCATCATACTGATATCTATCAAGTGCTTTCGCCAAGTTATATTCCTCTGTTCTCTAAGTTTACGGGTATCAATCATCCTAATCATCTTATGGTGCAAACTAATCCTGTAACCTTGGAATCTTCAGACTTCTCTTATTCATTCGATAAGAAGGAAAAGGAGATTATATATATGGGTAGAATTGATTACAACCAAAAGCGAGTGTATCGTGTGATTGATACCTGGGCAAAACTGGAGGCTCAATTCCCCGATTGGCGATTAACTATAGTGGGTGATGGAGTAGAACGTAAAAATGTAGAGCAACAAGTGGCTGATTATGGATTACAGCATGTGACATTTGAAGGTTTCCAGCAACCCAAGCCTTATTATGAGCGTGCGTCTATCTTGCTTCTTACTTCTGAATATGAAGGCTTCCCATTGGTACTTGCAGAAAGTATGAGTTTTGGTGTGATACCAGTGGTGTATAACAGCTACTCGGCTGTAGGTGATATTATAAATGATGGGGAAAATGGTCTTGTGATCCCTTATCACAAGGATGGCTACCGGACAGATGAGGCTGCAAATTTGTTATCGAATCTGATGAATGATGCAGCAAAGCGTGAGGTAATGGCATTGACTGCGATTGAAAAAAGCAAGGAATATTCGGTAGAGCGAATATATGAACAATGGTTGGAAACATTGAAGTGACAAAATTTTGATATAAGAATTATGGTACAGAATTATTTGAAAAGACTCCCAAGATTTATTTTGTTGCGATTGTCAATGAATCGCTGGCTATCTTCTAAGTTGATGCGACCTAAACTGTTGAGATTGGCAGGGATTAAAATGGGACAAGATATTCATATCGGGGCAAACGTGACTTTCGACACTATCGATCATAAGTTGTTTCAGATAGGAAGTCATGTTACCATAACCATGAATACGGTACTTCTTACTCATTATTTGAAACCTCGTGAAGATGGAAGCTTAACTTGGCACGTAGGAAACTTGAAGATTGGCAATCATGTTTTCATTGGTGCCAATACGGTGATAGCAAGACCTGTAACCATAGGTAATAATGTGGTGATAGCAGCTGGTAGTGTCGTAACTCATGATACCAGACAATTGCCTTGTGGGGGGGGGTACCTGCAAAGGTAATTAGAGAGTTTAAAGTGTAAGAAATGATACTTAGATTTCAAAAGAAGATAGTAAGGATTATCTGTTAATAAAATTAACAAATTAAGATGAAAAGTATTATGGGAAAGGTTTTGTTATTTGGCAATGGCTTGAATCTGTTAAGCCAAAATTTGTCTTGGAAGACTTTGTTGTCAAATGTTCAAGCTAAAGATGAGGTGGGGCTTGTTGGGCATGATGGCTTGAATTTAGTAGATGTTCCATATCCTTTGCAGTATGATTATATACTTCTTTCTTCTGATTTCCGTAAAAAAGTGCAAGATGTAAAGGATAGCACTGGGTGGAAAAAAGTGATAGAGGATAGGCAGATGAATTTGAAAAAGGCGATTATTGACGAGATGAAAGACTTCAAGTCAAATCTTATATTTGATCAACTTTCTAATCTCCCTTTTGATGCTTATCTCACCACCAATTATGATCATGTGTTGGACGAAAGCTTGACAGCAATGGGATTTCAGTCTGTAGTGGGTGATAAATCAGAGATGAATTATAATATCAGAAGAAAGAGATGTTTGCAAAAAGATAGTATTTTGAAAACCATCTATCCTGTACATGGAGATGTAGATAGTCCACGAAGCATTGTTATAGGATATAACCATTATTGTGGAACAGTAGCAAAGGTTAGCGACTATCTGAAAGGAATTTATAAATGGAAAGAAGGAAAGGTTGGCGAACAGAAAATATCGAGTATGTTGGATCGTTTGCAGAATAACGATGGAGAAATATTTTCTTGGATAGATCATATCTTCATGTCGGACGTCTATATTGTAGGTCTTGGTTTGGATTATTCAGAGATTGACTTATGGTGGCTTCTTGATAGAAGACAAAGAATGTTGAGAGGCGATGGGGTGATGAAGCAAAATAAAATCGTTTATTTTCTTATCAAAGATTCTAAGGAATTGCAGCCACAAGAAAAAGCTAAAGTTGGTCTGCTAGATCGATTGGGGGTACAGTGTTGCTTTACAAGTATCACTCCTACAAATTCTAAAGAATATATGTTGGCATATCAAGAAATTGTTGATATGATAGCTAAGGAATTCTAATACTAATGGCTTATGACTTCAGATGATTTTAAAATAATTTTAAAGAATACAAAGGGTGCTCCCTTTCTATTCTTGGGTTCTGGCTTTTCACGTCATTATTTAGGTACTCCTCAATGGGATGGTATATTGCAAATGTTTGCTCCCCATAAGCTGGCACAATATTATTCGAAACTGGATACTAAATCTTTGATAAAGGTTGCTACGGCTATTGCAAAAGATGTTACCGATGATTTTTGGAGTCTTGACGATGAAGATGAATTTAAAAAGGAAAATCAAGATAGCATCGTAGATGCGTCCTCTGTGTTGAAAATTAAAATATCACAGTATCTTAAAAAACAATCATTGAAAGAATTCCCTTCGGAATATGAGGATGAAATTCATATGCTTGAAAGATTGTGTATTGATGGAATCATAACAACCAATTGGGATGATACGGCCGAAAGATTATTCCCTAAGTTTACATCTTATATTGGTCAAGAGCAATTGATTTTTTCATCTACATACAGTGTTGGGGAAATATATAAGATTCATGGTAGTTTTGAGAAACCTCAATCAATGATTCTTACAGAGCAAGACTATGAAGGATTCGACAAGAAAAATCCATATTTGGCAGCTAAACTGATAACGATATTTATAGAACATCCTATAGTGTTTCTAGGATATTCGATTTCTGATACTAATATTCAAGAGATTTTGCAATCTATTGTAAATTGCTTGGATAATGATAACATCGAAAAACTTCAGAATAACTTAATATTTGTAGAGTGGGTTCATGAGGAGGGTTTTGAAATGAAAATAGAACGGCAAGATATTATGATGAGCAATAATGTAAACTTGCCTGTCATTAAAATCAAAACTCATAGCTACAAAGATGTATATGAATTGTTGCAATATTATGAGCGTACTATTCCTGCCAATCTTTTGAGAGAGTATAAAAAGCAATTTTATGAAATTGTTCAATCGGAAACGCCAGAGAAGCAGCTATATGTGTTGCCGTCAGAAAAAATAGATGGCAATAAAAATATTCAAGTTGTCTATGGTTTTGGTGCCATTGGTCAATTTAGGTCAGCAGTTGGCTATAGAGGTATAAAGTCCGTTGAATTACTTAGAGACGTATTATCTGAAAAGCAAGAGTGGAATGCAGGACAGGTTTTAACTGATGCTTATCCTCAACTAAGGAAATCTTCTCGAAAAGCTTTTTTGCCAATTTATAAGTATTTGTCTCAAGTGGGTATAAATAGTGATGAAAGTTATAAGGGTAATAAGTTAGGAATTAATTATACTTTGCGAAAAGGTCATGAATTTCAATCATATAAGTTTTCTGATGAGGAAAAGAATCTTTCATTGAGAGAGGTTTTGGAAAAATATAAAGGTACTGAGGTGTGGAAAGCGGTATCTTTAATACCTTATCTAGACATACAGGAAAATGAATTAGATGTTCTTCGCCATTTTATAGAGAGAAATTTCAATGATTTTCTTGTGAAAAAGAATGGTTATTCAACCAATATGAGAAAACTAATTTGTTTTTATGATTGGAAAAAATATGGATGGGAATAAGAGGATTTATTATGTCAATATTAGTTTCTAAGATTATATCAACGGAATTCTTTTCCGTTGATCAGATATTTGAGAATAAAGGTAAGGTATATACCTACCTTAATCCTGTGTCTTATTTGACCGCACTCGAGAACAAGAAGCTGTTCTCGCAGATGGATGGCATCTTTGCGGATGGCGGCTTGTTGGTGAAAGCCATCAAGTTGATGTATGGCAAGCAGGTGACTCGCCGAAGCTTCGATATGACCTCTATGGCTCCAGAGCTGTTTGCATACGCTGCCGAGCATGGGAAGACTATCTATATCGTGGCTTCGAAGCAGGAGCAAGTAGAGAAGGCTGTGGAGATATTCCGTGAGCGGTATCCTAATGTGAAGTTCGCAGGGCATCGGAATGGGTACTTTGCTAATGAGAATGAGATGGAACAAGAGGCAAAGCATATTGCAGGGTTGAATCCTGACTTCTTGATTGTGGGTATGGGAGCGTTGATGCAAGAGAAGTTCTTGCTGAAAGTGAAACATGCAGGCTATCAAGGTATCGGATTTACATGTGGTGGCTTTATCCATCAGACTTCCAAGAATGAGATAGATTACTATCCTGCTTGGGTGGATAAGACGAATCTCCGCTTTGCGTATCGTATGTGGAAGGAGCCGCATACCCGCAAGCGTTATCTCATGGCTGGTTTGCTGTTCCCTGCAAGGTTTATCGCAGAAAGAATCTTCGGATAGTCTTGTAGAGCCAATAGATGGGTGTGAAGACTACCGATATGGGAGTGAGCAATATGAGTAGGAGCGTGGGGACTATCTTCCCGATAGCTCGCATGATTCTTTCTTTCATGCCTGCAAAAGTATAACAATGAAAGCACAACAAAGAATATTTTTTGATTTTTTACGATTCTGCATAGAATCGACATCGGAAATTCCTGCGTCAGTGAAGGATGCGGACTGGAAAGTGATGTATGGTATTGCCAAGAAACAGGCATTGATTGGAGTGTTGTTTCATGGAATCCAACAGTTACCAAAGGAAATGGCTCCTGACGGAGACTTGCTGATGACATGGATGGGAGTGGCGCAGAGGATTAAGCAGCTGAATATTCGCTTGTATATGGATTCGGCAAAGGTTTGCAAGAACTTCAAGGATGCAGGATTCCGCAACTGTATCCTGAAAGGGCAAGGTAACGCACTGCTCTATCCCAATCCTTATATGCGCACACCAGGAGATATAGACATTTACCTCATTGGTGGCAGAAAACGTATAATAGAGTATGTTGACAAGGTTTGTCCGAATCAAGTGATGCGCTATCATCATGTGGATTTTCCTGTGATGAAGACTCCAATTGAGGTGCATTTTACTCCTTCGTATATGTTCTGTCCTTGGCATAACCGCAGGATGCAGAAATGGTTTAAGAAGGTGATGGATTTGCAATGTTCGAATGTAGTTACTTTGCCAGATGGATATGGAGAGATTACCGTACCTACCACTTCTTTCAATGTTGTATATATACTGTCGCATCTGTATCGGCATGTGTTTACGGAGGGGATTGGATTGAGACAATTGCTTGATTATTATTTTGTTGTTGTGAAGTGGCACACAGATCTCACAGGTCTCACGGATTTGGATCCTAAGAATTTGGCTGCGTTGCAGCGGGATTTGAAATGGTTGGGATTGTGGAAGTTTGCAGGGGCGGTGATGTATGTGCAGCATGAGACATTGGGACTATCAGAGGAGAAAATGATAGCTCCGATGGATGAAAAGCGTGGAAAGTTGTTGCTGGCAGAGATACTGAATGGTGGCAACTTCGGACAGCATTTCACCAAGTATGGGCATTTCACTCAACAAGGCATGGCAAAGAAATACTTCCTGAAGATTTGGAGAAATATGCACTTCGTGCGATATTTTCCTGCCGAGGCTCTATGCGAGCCTATCTTTAGGACATGGCATTTTCTGTGGAGAATGTGGCAAAAGTAATGAAGACTCGCTTATTTCCTTTTACTGATAAACTTTTTTGTATGGAGTATTTTTAGTTCATTTTTAATATATCAAGAATATGAAATTAAATATATTTTTCTCTTGGCAGACTCAAACGAATGACCAAGGATTCAACAATAAAAAATTTCTCATAGAATGTATCAATACCGCTTGTAAAGAGATACAAAATAAGGGAGAGTTGAAGAATGTTTTCTTTGAGTTACATGAAGGATTAACAGGAGAATCTGGTACGCCATCTGTTTCTGATAAAATGATGGAACAGATTGATAATTGTGATATTTTTATTGGGGATATGACAATTACCCAGCCTAACAATTTGTTCTTGAAGTTTGGCAAAATACTTCATGTCTTAAAAGGTTTACGAAGAGAACCAAACTCAAATGTTTATGGTGAGTTTCATCGGGCTTTGGGTAAGTCTGCAGAATTTGAAAAACAGATAATTCTTGTAATGAATGACGTGAATGGAAAACCTACAGTAGACGCAAACTTGATTCCTTTTGATTCAAGAGAACGCCGTTTCCCTATAGTTTTTCATCTAAAACATGATAAAGACAAGGAAAAGGCTAAGAAGAAATTTGTATCAATCTTAAAAGACGCTCTGCAAAAATCGGCTTTAGCAGCCTTGAAGAATATTAGACAGAAATTTAGTCCTTTTATTGGCTGGCAGGAGCAATGCAAGAATCCTAAACTATCTGGCAATTTTATTTGGACAGACAAACTTGGTAATTATAAAAGTCAAATAATGTATACAAAAGGAGTTGTACGTTTATTAGGATTGTCAGGCTTGGGTAAGACTAAGTTTATTTTTGAATGTTTCAGAGATTCAGAATCAAAATCTCAATACTTGTATTGTGACTGTCAGAAAGCTGAATCAACCAAGATAAAAGAGAAGTTATCTTACTTTTTTAAAGATTGTAAAGAGGCTATTTTGATATTAGATAATTGCAATAAAACCTTGCTATCTGAAACTATTGATTTAAAGTCTGAAATTCAAAATGCGACAAATACTATCATTGCAATCTACAATGAACCAGAAGAAAGACAAATGCAAGATATAAAGTATGTCATACTTGACCACCATGAGGAAGAAATCGTAGAGCAATTAGTTGCCCAACGCATAGGAACGTTTGGTGAGCCTATAAAAAAGAGAATAGAGGAATTTGCATCAGGAATACCGATGATGGCAATATTGCTTATAAATTCTTTGAAAAATGGGCATGACTTAGGTGATTTGGGTGACCAAGCTTTGATGACAAAATTGTTGGGGATGGATGAAAATGACAATCAAAGAGTCATGATGCAAACATTGGCTTTATTTAAGTTTGTTGGATGGAGAGCAGAAAGAAGGTCAGAATTGGAATGCGTTGCAAAAAGTAAAAGCATCACTTCTATCAATGTAAATGATGAAGAAGTACTTATGAATGCTTTTGATGGACTTATTCAGAAATGTTTGAATCGGGGAATAATGGAAGAATGTGGAAGAACCGTGGGGATAAGACCTACCCCATTGGCATTATATCTCATTACAGAATGGATAGAAAAGTGTTCGCCAGAACGATTGGTAAAGGTTATAGATGTCATCCAAAAGTCAAAAGATGCAGAAGAGTTATCACATGCTTTTCATCAACAGTTCAAGTACATGGGATTTTGTGATAAGGCTTGTGAGATGCTCAATCAATTGCTTGGAGAGAATAGCCCTTTTGGAAACGTGGAAGTGCTTAACACAGAATTGGGTTCACGGCTCTTCCGAACGTTTGTAGAAGTGAACCCTATTGTGGTTGCGGAATTCTTGTGTAGAGTTCTCTCACCTTTATCTATAGATAGTCTCAAAGGTATTGATGCAGGACGTAGGAATTTGGTTTGGGCAGTAGAAAAGTTATGCTTTGACCCACGTACTTTTAACAAAGGTGCTTTCTTGATGATGAGATTAGGAATAGCTGAAAATGAAGAATGGTCAAACAATGCAACTTCCGAGTTTTGTTCTTTGTTTCCAGTCTATTTACCAGAAACAAGTGCAAATCTTGATTTAAGGTTGGATTTTTTGAAAACGCACATTCTGCAAGAATCAAACAAAGACATTGTACTGTCTGCTATAGAACGAGCATTGTCAACCAGAAATTTCTTCCGTTTTTCTGGCGCGGAAAAACAAGGAGCAAAAGAATTGCAGTGTTATCAGCCAACAAATATTGATGAAATAAAAACATATTTGAAGGGATGTTCTGATTTGGTCTATCATGAAATTAAGACAGATTCATCTTGGAGAAGAGAGGCTGTTAAGATTTTTGAACATACAGTTGGTGTGTTGTGTGATTTTGGTATGGCATCATTGATATTACCTTATATTCTGAAAACTGCGGAACTTCTTGGTTATGACTGGGACGAAATGCAGAGAATATTGTCTTTGTTTAAAGGTCGGTTATTTCCAAGATTGAATGAGACCTGCCAATCTATGTATGAAGATATAATCGGGAAATTAACGAAATCAGATGTAGTCTCACGTTTTGCAAGAATAGAACAAGAGAGCTTTAATGCACCATTAAACGTTCCGTTCGAAGATAAATTGAAGAAACAAGAAGCCGAGTTCAAGAAAATAGCGGAAGAAATTGTTCGTGACCATTTATATTCTCCAAATTTGTTGAAGCGTCTCATGCTGGCTAAAACAAATTTGACAATCCCATTTGGTATGACCTTAGCGAAAGAGATGATCATTGACCAGGCTATTGACTTTATCATAGATGGTGTCAAAATACTTAATGAGGAGCCAAATGCGACATCAGCCTTTTTTATTGATTTTGTCGCAGCAATAAATAAGGATATTTTTGAAAGCGTTTTAGACGTATTGAAGACGTTGGACGACAAAAGAATATTGTTTGGAATCATGGGAAAAAGAACCATTTTACCTCAAGATGAATGTTTTGGTTATCTTTTGAATCTTGTTCAAAGTGGTGAGGTTGATACAGATGTTTTTGTCGTATATTGGCAGCATCTACAGTTTGCTGCTATGAATGAAAATAATATTGTTCGTATATTCAGAGAAATTGAAGCTTGTCCTAAAGGACTTCTTTGTGTATTCAGAATGGTAGCGATGTTTACATTTGGTAAGGAAATGACCAACTACCCTAAGTTGACCAAATATTTGCAAGTGCTTATGATGCGCTTTAGATTTGTCTCTGAAACAATGATAAACAATGATGATTACATCAGAGTCGCAAAACAAATGCTATTTGAAGGTAAAGAAGAGGCTTTTGCAGTAGGTATTCATCAAGAAATACTGAAATATTTATCAAAAACAGACACCATTGAAAATTTTGATTATGAGTTGAGAGAACTGTATGATATTCTGATAGATAAATATTATGTTGCAATTTGGAAAGACTTGTCTTCAGCCTTGGTGAATGATGAGAATGGGAGTGTCTTGTATTATCGACTAAAGGATTTGTTGGGAGTTTCGGTTATGAATGAAAATCCTGTTTTGTTTGCTAAAAATCATTCAACAGACTTTATGAATTTGTGTGATTCGTATCCAAACATTGCTCCTCAGCGATTTGTTGAATTGATGCCAATACCGCAGAATGCCAAGCAATTTCCTGCTTTACTTTTGGAGATATTGGAAAAGTATGGTGGACATGATGAAGTATTAATGGCATTAGGTAACAACATCGGAACTTTTGCTGTATCAGGCTCTGCTATACCGATGTTTGAGAATCAGATATCTCTCCTTTCCACATTGAAGAATCATTCTATAAGCAAGGTTAGTGGATGGGCAGAAAAAGAGATTGGGTATCTTAATAAGAATATCGCCCATGATAGTATGATAGAAAATGAACTTTGGGCAAAATATAAATAAAAGGTAGTTTCTATGGAGCAAAATGAGGATGTTCTGAAGCCATATTATAAAACTATTAGAGCTTTGCTACAAGCTCGTCATGAAAAGGACATACTCCGTATTTTTCGGGACGAGAATATGGAGGGTGTCTGGTATAATCATGATAATTGGAATGGGGGCATCGATTTTTATCAGTTACAAATAAATGTTAGTCCCTTTATATATGACAATATTAATCAAGATGATGTAAGGACGAAATTACTGGATTGGTTTAAGCAGGTTATACCCATTGAAAATATTGTTGTTGATGGTATAAATATTATTCCTGATGTTTCTGTTGGATTTGAGGCAGAAGACAATGCCACTTATTCCAATGACTTGAAGATATTCGTAGCATTCGTTGATAATCCCTATATATATGATAAGGATGTGGCAATACAGGAATTCCCTTGCTTAGTTTTATTGGCTAATGATTGGGACGATTACGATATGGTTGCATCCTTTGGACTTAGCTACTATGATAGTCAAGGTATAAGGCATTTTATAGGTAAGGTCAAGATTATTGGTGATGTTCCTGCAAATAAATTTGGACGCCGTTATGTGTATAAGAGCATAGAGAGTGGTCTGTTTGATGTTGGGGCAGGGAAATGCTCTTTGGGACAAACTATGGATTATTATCGTCAGATAAAAAACATTTTTGGCGACAAATACCTTGACGTACTTTATGCATTGAGGGATTGTTCTGTTTTCCCGAGATTCGCAAAAGATTTTGAAACAAATACTTGGCTGTATAAAAAATGCCTTTTAAGAAAAGATGAAGCCGAAAGAACCAAGAGAGAGGCTCCTTATATGTTAAATGGCATAGACTTGAATGATAAATACTCTTTTGGTTATCTTTTCAAACCAAGTTATGCAGACGAGCGCATAAAGCTACATTTTGATTTCAGCAATAACGGTATATTGCCGAATCGCCTCTATGCTATTATTGGCAAGAACGGTGTTGGTAAAACGCAGTTTATATCCACATTACCAATGTGTATATACAAAAAAGAACGTTCATGTTTTGAACCACATATACCTCTGTTCAGCAAGGTAATCGCTGTGTCAAACTGTCCTTTCGATCATTTTGAGATACCTCATGAAACGGTGGAATTCCAATATGTGTATTGCGGTATGTCTGTGATGCGTAATGGTGTAAAGACAATCCTTTCGGATGAGGACATCAAAGATAAACTTCATGAGAATCTGAAAGAGATAAAGAGGTGTGATAGACTTGAACATTTGCGAATCATCTTAAAGCCTTTGTTTTCTGAAAATGAGTTAGACGAGATTGTTGAATGTGATAGTTTCGCAAAAGAAGAATTTTGGTTGGCTGCTGTTGATGAAAAATACGAGAAGTTTAGTTCTGGACAGAATACTTTCTTGTATTTATTTAGCAGTGTCATAGCCAATATCAGGTATGATTCGTTACTGTTGTTTGATGAGCCAGAAACTCATTTGCATCCGAATGCAATCACCTTATTAATGACTTCTATCAATCTACTCTTAGAAAAATACGAATCTTATGGAATTATCGTAACTCATTCTCCATTGATTATAAAAGAACTGTTTGCAAGGAATGTATATATCATGCGTCGTATAGGCAATATCCCTTCAGTAAAACGTATAGGTATGGAATCGTTTGGAGAAAATCTTACCAATATTACGGAGGAAGTCTTTGACAACAAAGAGATTACTCCTTATTACTATATTGTGTTGAAAAGGCTTGTTGATGACGGCATGAGTTATGAGGATATTATCAGACATATACAATCTGAAAATATTCCAGTAAGTTTAAATCTGACAATCTTGTTAGAATCACTTGTTGAAAGTCGTAAAAATGAAAAAGATTAATCATTATCAAGGAGATACTTTGGATTTTCACAAGGATGTTGTGAACAGTAAAAGGAATACAGCCGATGATAAGAATAAAAAAAATCGTTTGGCTGCACTTTTACCGACATCTCGTAAAGCTTTTGTTGATTATGATGATAAATTTACAAGGAACTCTTTGAAAGGTTTGAAAATTATAAGCCTTACCAAACAGGAAAAAGAAGACTTTATTGGATTATATAATTTCCAATCTCCAATTTTTACTCATTTGTTTAATCAATTAACAACGAGTGAAGATGGTATTGACAATTCCTTGTGTCCCTATTGTACAATAGGTGAAGCAAGTAGCTTGGATCATATTGTTCCAAAAACTGTTATGCCTGTGTTTTCTGATAACCCAAAGAACTTGATACCGTGTTGTTCTAACTGTAATAGTAAGAAAAGCAACACTTGGCTTGCGGATGGCAATTGGGATTATATCAACTTGTATCTTGATGATATTCCTACAGAACAATATCTTTTCGTTGAATTGTCAATTGAGAATAACACCATTAGAGTTAAATTCTATTTGGATGATAGCAACAGTATAGACAAGGATTTATATTTGAAAATTTCTAATCATTATAAGAAGTTGGATTTATGCAGAAGATTTGAACAATATAGTTTTCATGAGATTTCGGAAACTGCTATTTTGATAAAGTAATTTTCTAAACTTTTGGGTAATGACAAATGTAAAGAAATCATTTTAGCAACTTCCATAGAATTGCAAAATAGATTTGGTTCAAACTACTGGAAGGCAATTTTAAGGAAAGAATGTTGTATGAATGATTCTATTTTTCAACTATTAAAAAATAAATAATGGAAAGCAGCAACCAGCATAAACGTTATCGGTGGTATCTCCAGTTTGACGAGATAACTTGGCGAGCGACATACGGCGATGAGTGTCCTCCGTTCGTTAATGAGGAGAACAAGGAGGCATGGAGAAGATACTTGAATCAAGTCATCAAGAAACATCTGAAAGAGGAGGCGATGAAGACTCCTGAGTTTGAAGAGATAGAACTTAGAATCAGAGAGGAGAAACTTTTGCGTATCCAATGGGATGAGAAACAAAAGAGGATGCGTGAGGTGGAGCAGTACCGCAGACAGATGGAGCGACCGAAGATTGACTTCGTGCCTCGTGGCTTGACCGTGAATTATGAGGAGGAGTATGGAAAGTATTTCATGCAGGAAGTGACGTTCAAGCCTAAGGACAATGAGGATTTTATGCATCAGTTGCGCCTGTTGGAGCGTTGGCACAAGAAATCCATACCGCAGATATTAGCTAAGAATCGTCCTGATGCGGCTTTTGCCATTGCAAAGGGATTGTGTGAACATCTTCCATTGCTGATTAACCGTGATGACATAGCGGAACTGATAGGTGAATATAAGTCGAGAATCGGTAAGTTGGTGTTGGCAAGTTACACAGCATTGGTGGAGACGGTGAAGGTTTGGAACAATGAGACAATACGCCAAGAGGTTTGTAGGTTTATCTTGTTGCATTCAAAGGAATACAGAAACTTCCGTGGCTTGGAAAAGAAATTGCTCGCCTTGGTTCCTGCGGCTCCTTTCAATGGTGAAACAGTGGCTGTAGAGCGAGAAATGAATGAGGAGGAAGAGCGTGAGGCAAGACGCATAGCTCTTCAAAAAGAGCGAGAGGAAAAGGAACGAATGGAAGCAGAGAAAGAGGCACGGTCTGTCATTCCATTGAATGAGGATTATGAGAGTCGTATCTTCAACAGTAGAAATATTGGTTGGGATTGTGATTTGATATGGCAGTTGATGCTTGAAGAGAATAGAAAGATTGAGCGGTTGATTGCCAAGGGTCAGTATATGGATGCTGCATTGATGTTTATGCAAATGACGAAATCCATGTGTAGGCATTTTGTCATGGATGAGCATTATAACTATTTTGATGACATGTATAGTCCTGAGTATGCTGTCAATGATATGCTGAGAGTTTTTCATGGGCTTGCTGCAGATGGCAGATTGCCAGAAGACGTGAAGGAGTATCTTCACAAAGCATGGAAGGAAATAGAAGATACGGAATGCTATAAGGATTATGGTATGCCGAGAAAGGATTTTGAATCTATCGTATGAAAGAAATCAGGCTTTTTGATTATCAACAAGAGATGTTGGAGAACATCACTGAGGTGTTTTCCGCTGCAGTCTTTGACTCTGTTCTCTATAATGAGAAGAGAAAAAGGGTGAATGTGGGGAGTTCGGTGATGGTGCAGATGCCTACGGGGACTGGTAAGACCTACGTGATGGCGGCTGTGGTGAGATGGTTCTTGGAGACTTATTCCAAGGGAGAGGTATGGCTGATTGCGCATCGTAAGGAACTGGTGGAGCAGATGGAACGGACGCTCGACCGCTTTGCTTTGGATTATGGTGAGAAGGATGATGAACTGACGGCAAAGGTGAGGATAAGGGTGTTGTCCATCCAATGGCTCACAAGAAACATTGGGGACTTGGAAAAGAATGGTTTTAGGCCGGGGCTGATTATCGTGGATGAAGCCCACCACTCCCTTGCCACTTCTTATCAGGATGTGTTTATCCGAAACCACAAAGCCTTGAAGATTGGCATGACGGCAACGCCTTGTCGCATGAAGCAAGCATCATTTGGCACGTTGTTCAGCCGTTTGATTACTTCGCCTTCCACAAGGGATTTTATTATGCGTGGGTATTTGGCTTCTTATAACTATGTGGTTATCGGGATGAAATCTACTGACCAGCAGATTATCAATCAATTGAAAGGACGTGGCAGTGACGGTGATTATTCCATTAAGGAAATGGATGAGAAACTGAATATTCCGCCTGCTATTCGGCGACTCTATAATAGTGTGATGAAGTATGCTGCTGGCAAGAAAGGTATCGTATATGCCATCGACATCGACCATGCCAAGGCGATAGCAGAGTGTTACAACGCGCTTGGCATTAAGACGGTGGCTTTAGACAGTAAGACGGCTGCCAAGGCCAAAAAGAAAGCGGTGGAGGCATTTAGGGAAGGAGAGTTGGACTGCTTGGTGAACGTGAACCTCTTTGACGAGGGGGTTGACTGTCCTGACGTGGAGTATATCCAGATGGCTCGACCAACACTGTCGCTTGCCAAATATCTCCAGATGGTGGAGCGTGGACTGCGCATCAATAAGAAAGATCCGAAGAAGGTGTGCATGATTATTGATAATGTGGGTAACTATCGGAAATTTGGATTGCCTGACAGGTATCGTGATTGGGATGCCATGTTTGAGGGTGATATGCCTGGCAAGGGTGCGGTGCCGTCATACGTGAAGAAAGTCAATTGTATCATTGCCGTGGATGATGAGATGGTGATGGTGAAAGAGGCTGAGACTGGCAGGAAGAAGATGACGGCTGAGGAGTTGAGGACGTTCAAGGAGAACATCGTGCCGTTTGAGGTTAAGGGTGAATGGAGAATGGGACTGAAATCGGGCGATGAAATCGTGTTGCCGCCTATCTATTCTTACATTTCCGATTTCAAAGGTATCTATGCGGTCTTTCATCCTGCCAATAATCATATGGTGTCGGGAATTATCGACAAATATGGGTATGTGATTGTTCCTGCAGAATATAGGGGATTCCATTTCATCAATAGGTATTCTGTATTGGGTATCAAGGATAATGGAAGTACGGAAAGGATTATGCTGTAAATCATGATGGAGCTGTTTGATTATCAAAAAGAAATGGTGGAACGGATTGGGAAGGCTTTTGGAAAGCTCCAATCCGTCATGGTTCAAATGCCGACGGGAACGGGGAAAACGTATCTGCTTGCAGCAGTAGTGAAGAGTGAAGAACGAAGAGTGAAGAATCCATGTGTGTGGGTTGTTGCCCATCGAAGAGAACTCGTTGTGCAAATAGAAGAAACACTTGCAAGGTTTGATTTGCCAACATCGACAGATGATGATACTGCTTTTATTAAAGTGATGTCGATACAGTGGTTGACGTTGCATTATCGGGAGATGAGGGAGGTACCTTCGCTGATTGTGATTGATGAGGCGCATCATGCGGTGGCGAAGACGTATGCGGAGGTGATGAGGGCATTTCCGAAGGCGAAGAAGTTGGGACTGACGGCTACGCCTTATCGACTGAAAGGTGAGGGATTTGCTGACTTGTTTGATACGTTGCTCACGTCTTGGAGCATGGATCGTTTTATTGCCAAGGGGCGGTTGAGCCTGTATGACTACTACTCTATCAAGCCGGATGGACTGGACCAGAGGTTGATTGACTCGCTTAAGAAGCGCGGGGCTGATGGGGATTATCTGCAGAAGGAACTGAATGAGGTGATAGATGTGAGGCCTTCGCTTGAAAGGCTTTGTATGACGGTGAAGAGGTATGTGGCGAGGAAGAGAGGCATTGTGTATGCCTTTAGTATTGAGCATGCGGAGCATATTGCGGAGTTTTATCGTAGCAATGATATAAACGCTGTAGCGATTAGTAGCAAGACACCATCGAACGAAAGAAAGAGTTTGGTAGAGCAATTCAAAAAAGGTAAAATCCGAGTTTTGGTGAGCGTGGATTTGTTTTCGGAGGGATTTGACTGTCCTGATGTGCAGTTTATTCAGTTGGCGAGACCTACGTTGTCGCTGGCGAAGTACTTGCAGATGGTGGGACGTGGGTTGCGTGTGGCTAAGAGGAAGAGCTATTGCGTGATACTGGATAATGTGGGACTGTATCGGCGGTTCGGGATGCCTTCAGCTGACAGGAACTGGCAGCAGATGTTTGAAGGGAGGTCGCAGCTTGCGGATTCGTTGCAGGAGATTTGCATGAGGATTAACAATAGCTTCTGTCATTGGGGCAGCGTGGTGAGCGAGAATGAGGAGATGATGAAGATTCTTGGGCATGACAGGCAGAAGAAGATGATTGAGGACAACGAGAATGATGAGATTGTGGAGGATAAGGACGGATGGATTGACAGGCGGAGCGGACTGAGGTTTGCAAAGCGACCGCAGACGGTAAGGCTGTTGGGCGTTGAGTTCTGTACGGAGGACGGCATGAGATTCTTTCCTCGCATCCGCTCCAAGTTTATTGACGACAAGGCTTATATCAACTTGAAGTCCTTGGAGTTGCAAGTGGGCAGAGGCATTAATTGGAAAAGGAAATATATCTCGATGGATGAACCTGACAAGGTGTATCAGTTGAAGGACAAGGCTGGTAGTGTGAGGTTATATGTGGATGATGAGGAAAATTGCTATGCCCAAGGAAATCCCGACATGGAATTGACTCCCATCGAGACACAGGTGGAGATGAATGATTATTGCCAGAAATACAGCAGAAAGGAGAAAAAGGCTGCGGAGAAGCATCAGAAGATTTATAAACATGGACTTTTCTATCCTATTCATAATAGCAAGGTTTGGGAGCGTGATGAGGTGCAGAAAGGAGTTGACGAGATATGGTATGTACCCAAGGACGTGTTTGGCGAGAGTTATTGGGTGGATGGCATTTCTGGGTTGAAGCATTATGCTAAGCCTGTGGCGGAGCAGCGAGGATTTGTGAGATTGTTGAGAGAGAGCGACTGGTATTATGTTCGGAATATCCCGGATTTGCGAGATACGGCATTTAGAAACTGGCAGATTGTGGCTGGTGATAACATTTGTGTCATCAACAGTGAGTTTCTATTTTTGAAGCAGGAACCACGGTTGTGGTTCAAGATTTTGAAGAAGACGGATGACTTTTCTTATTTTGTGGTGAGAGAGTATAAGAATTTCTCTGGCTATGCCACTGATTCTGACATATACATCACGCAAGACAGCAGACATGGGTTGAGATTGGAAAGCAATGGAGTGCCATACGTTCCTTATTTTCAAACGGTGTCGAGAGCTGAATTGCGAAAATATAATTTGTGATGAAGAAAATCAAGCTTTATGACTACCAGCAGAGGATGCTGGAGGATATCATCGACGTGCTGACCACTGCTGCTACTGGCAGATTCTACGATGAGAATGGTAAGAAGGAGAAGGTGGGCAGTTCGGTGATGGTGCAGATGCCGACAGGTACGGGAAAGACCTACGTGATGGCGGCTGTGGTGAAATGGTTTCTTGATAACCATGACACGGGCGAAGTGTGGATTGTGGCGCACCGGCGTGAACTGGTGGAACAGATGCAGCAGACGCTGGACAGATTCTGTCTGGACTATGGGGAGAAGGAAATGGAGCTGAAAGCGAAAGTAAGGATAAGGGTGCTCTCCATTCAATGGTTGAACAGACATATCGACGAACTGGAAGGGGCGGAGTGTACGCCAGGACTCATCGTAGTGGATGAGGCGCACCACGCTATAGCAACCTCCTATCAGGACCTGTTTGAAAGGAATAGAAAAGCCTTGAAACTCGGTATGACGGCAACTCCATGCCGCATGAACAAGAAATCCTTCAGCAAGCTGTTCGAGATATTGTTGAAATCTCCATGTACCAACGACTTTATCCTGCGTGGGTATCTGGCACCCTACGACTACGTGGTTATCGGCAAGTACTCCAACGATCAGTTGACCGTGAACCAGCTGAAAAGCCGAGGCAGCGATGGCGACTATGCCATCAAGGAGATGGACGAGAAACTGAACATTCCGCAGACCATCCAACGCCTCTACGACAGCGTGAAGAAATATGCTGACGGCAAGAAGGGAATTGTATATGCCATTGACATTGTGCATGCCCAGGCGATAGCGACATGTTACAATGCGCTCGGATTGAAGAGTGTCGCTCTCGATAGCAAGACTCCAGCCAAGAAACGCAAGGAGATGGTGGAGGCATTCAGGCGCAGTGAGATAGACTGTCTGGTGAACGTGAACCTCTTCGATGAGGGGTTTGACTGTCCTGACGTGGAGTTTATCCAGATGGCCCGTCCTACGCTGT
>OIYK01000019.1_pt1 | contig 33897 bp, 29 predicted proteins | sample 1588361 | NCBI WGS metagenome assembly OIYK01 (sample SAMN03283293) | human gut metagenome | biome: human-associated habitat; material: feces | host: Homo sapiens | place: Peru | collected 2012 | reverse complement strand
CTAGGAAAAAACTGAGGAACTGAGTTATTGAGGAACTGAGTCAATGATAGAGACTTAGAATCTTACTCTTGATACTGTTGAATATGTGCTTGTGTTAAAAGTTAAGTGATAGATTATCAGATAGATAAGATATTTGACGCCCTAAAATAGGGCGTCAAATGTTTATTGTGATACCCATACGTCGTGAAACACGACGTATGGGTATGAAAAGGAGTTTCGTTACATTGAACTTTCAAATCGTAACTTGATGAGATTTGGCTGATTTTACATCTCAACCACTACTTCATGCTTGCCTTCTGAGCAAGGAACGATGGTGCCTGAGATAGGAGTGCCATCCACTGTAATCTGCTTCACACCCTTCTGGTTTCCGCTAGGATTCTTTACTGTGATATGGTATTCGCCACCACGGAACTTGCGGGTTACCTCATACTCCTTAGCGGTGCTTGGGAGACAAGGATCGATCAGCAAACCTTCATAATCTGGCTTGATGCCGAGGATGAATTCTGATACTGTATACCACATCCATGCCGCTGTACCGGTAAGCCAGGAGTTCTTTCCTTCGCCCGGTTTGGCTGCATCCTTACCGGCTACCATCTGGCAGTTTACGTAAGGCTCTACCTTGTGAAGTGTCTGATATTTTTCCTCTACATAGCTAGGCAGAATCTTGGTATAATGGCTCCAGGCATCGTTGCCTCGTCCGGCTACAGTCTCTCCGATGATGACCCAAGGATTGTTGTGGCAGAAGATACCGGCGTTCTCCTTGTAGCCTTCAGGATAAGAAGAAATCTCACCCATTTCTACATGATAGGTAGTGTAGGCTGGGTTGTTCAGCACCAGTCCGTGCTCGCATTCCAGTCGTTTCTTGCTGCTGTCCAGTGCTTTATCGCAGAGTCCTTCTTCCAGACCGATACCAGCCATCGTACACCAGCCCTGGCTCTCGATGAAGATTTTGCCTTCCTCGTTCTCATCACTACCAATCTTGTTGCCGAAGAAATCGTAAGCGCGGAGGAACCATTCACCGTCCCATCCATGCTGCTTCACAGCCTCGTTCATCTCATCTACAGCCTGCTGCATGCGCTCGGCTTCTGTCAAATAATCTTCCTCTGCAAGACCGGCTATTTCGCCCTCATTGCTTTCCATAGCTTCCTTGGCAAGCTGCTTGCACAGAGCCACATAATCCTTGCCGGTAACCACGAACAGACCGGCTATCATCAGACTCTCTGCCTTGCTTCCTTCGCCCTTGTTTTCGGTGGTCTGGAAACTCTCGTTAGGATCCCAGGAGAAGCAGTTCAGGTTCAGACAGTCGTTCCAGTCGGCTCTTCCGATGAGTGGCAACTTGTGTGGACCCAGGTTGTTGATAACATGGTTCATCGAAATCTTGAGGTGCTCGTAGAGGCTTACTTCTGTGCCCGGCTGGTTGTCGAAAGGTACCTGCTCAGCGAGGATAGAGAAGTCGCCCGTCTCCTTGATATAGGCTACGGTACCGAAGATGAGCCAGCATGGGTCGTCGTTGAAACCGCCACCGATATCGTTGTTGCCGCGTTTGGTGAGCGGCTGATACTGGTGGTAGCAGCCACCGTCAGGGAACTGGGTGCTGGCGATATCGATGATGCGCTGGCGGGCACGGGTAGGTATCTGATGAACGAAGCCTACGAGGTCCTGGTTGGAATCGCGGAAGCCCATGCCTCGACCGATGCCGCTCTCGAAGAAACTTGCCGAACGCGACATACAGAAGGTGATCATGCACTGATACTGGTTCCAGATGTTCACCATGCGGTCTAACTTGTCGTTGCCGCTCTTCACGGTGAAGATGTTCAGCAGGTTATCCCAGTACTGGTTGAGTTCTGCGAAGGCAGCATCCACCTTTTCGGTGGTATCAAACTTGGCGATAAGCTGATGAGCTTTCTCCTTGTTGATTACCTTCTTGGCGCTGAACTTCTTGTCCTGCTCGTTCTCCACATATCCCAAAAGGAAGATGAGGTCGCGGCTCTCGCCTGGCTGCAGGGTAACCTCGATATAATGAGATGCGATAGGGCTCCAGCCGTGGGCAAAGCTGTTGCGTGGCTTGCCTTCCATCACGGCTTCCGGCTCGGCAAACTCGTTGTAGAGTCCGATGAAGCTCTCGCGGTCGGTATCGTAGCCCTGAATCTCGGTATTCACTGTATAGAAAGCGTAGTGGTTGCGGCGCTCACGATATTCGGTCTTGTGATAGATGGTAGAACCCTCTACCTCCACCTCGCCCGTAGAGAAGTTGCGCTGGAAGTTCTCCATGTCGGTGGCAGCATTCCAGAGGCACCATTCGGCAAAGGAGAACACTTTGAGGGTCTTCACCTCCTCAGTCTGGTTCTTCAGCGTCATCTTCTGCACCTCAGCCCATGTATGGAGGGGTACGAAGAAGAGCACACTTGCCTCCACGCCGTTCTTGCTGCCCGTGATGCGGGTATAGTTCATGCCGTGGCGGCACTCGTAGATGTCGAGCGGTGTCTTGCAAGGTTTCCATCCCGGGTTCCATACGGTATCGCCATCTTTGATATAGAAATAGCGACCGCCGTTATCCATCGGCACACCGTTGTAGCGGTAACGGGTGATGCGACGGAACTTGGCATCCTTGTAGAAGGAATAACCACCTGCTGTGTTGGATATGAGCGAGAAGAAATCCTCGTTACCCAAATAATTGATCCAAGGCCATGGGGTCTTTGGGTCAGTAATCACGTATTCGCGATTGGCGTCATCAAAATGACCATACTTTTTTTCTGCCATTGTTTTTTTAATGTTATTTCTAGGTAAAATATATTATTTTGGTGCAAAGATAGTAAAAAGTTTCAGTTTCGGGGTTAGAAAACAGTTTTTTTTTGTATTTTTGCAATGAAAAGTTTGATGATTATCATCATTCCATTAACATTTATACAGTTGGCTTATGAAAAGAAATATTTTATCACTTCTGATAGCCCTTTTTGCTACGATGCAGGTAGCGGCTCAGACATACGACAACTTGTGGAAGCAAGCTGAAATCAATGCTCAGAAGGACCAGCCTAAGAGCGAAATCGCGGTGATGAAGAAAATCATCGCCAAGGCTTCGGCTGCCAAAGATTACGGGCAGCTGCTGGCGGCTGAGACAAGACAGATGACACTCTGGAATGAGATTTCGGCTGACTCGCTGACGCCTAACGTGAAGCGGATGGAAGCCGAGGTGCTGAAGGTGAACGACCCCGCATTGAAGGCGGTGAGATATGCCGTGCTGGGTAAGGTGTACTGTGATATGAACGAAAAGAAAAGCCAGGAGTTCTTCAAGAAGGCCTTGGAACAGCCTGAACTTCTTGCTCGACATACATCTGCGGAGTATGTTCCATTGACGCAGAAGGGCGTGGATGGCAGTTCCTTTAACAACGATCTGCTGCATCTCATCGGATTCGAGGCAGACAGCAAGGAGGCGTATCTGCAGATGTACACCTATTATAATAAGGTGGGAAATAGGGGCGCGGCGTGTCTCTGTGCCTACAAACTCATCGAGAAATACCGCCAGGACGACGTGAGAGAGGTGAAGAAATCGAAGTATCTGCAGACCATCGACTCGCTCATCCACGTATATCAGGACATTCCGGAGGCAGGCGAACTTGCCGTGGAGCACTACCGTTTCATGGAGGGGGCTACCGATGCCAAGCCGCAGGAAAAACTCAACTATATCAACTATGCGCTGAGCCGCTGGGGCGGTTGGTCGAGAATGAACGAACTGAGAAATGCGCAGAAGCGACTCACTGAACCGATGTTCCGGGTGAAGGATATGCCGCAGGTATTGCGACCTGGGGAGAAGGCGTGGGTGCAGCTGGATGTGCGCAATCTCCAGAACCTGAAAATCAGCATCTCCCGCCTCAATATTACGGCAGATAACGATTATAATGCGCAGGATGAGGCTACCTATAAGATGCTCCTGAAGAAGACTACGAAGCTGCATCAGAAGGATTTCTGCCGCAACTACTATGGTCGCCCGGATTACGAAGAGGTGAAGGATTCCATCGAAATCGGTGGCAATCTGCCGCTGGGTGCCTATCTGATGGAGGTGACTTCGGATAATACCGGCATCGCTCCGCAGCGAGAACTCTTCTATGTGAGCAATCTGGCGGTGATGATCCAGCAGTTGCCTGATGACAGGCATCGCTATGTGGTGGTGAATGCTACAGACGGACAGCCTATCGCCGGGGCGAAGATAGAACTCTATGACCAGCGGTATGATTTCAAGACGAAGAAGGACAAGCGACTGGTTCATGCCCGGTTGACAACTGATGAGAACGGCGAGGCTTACTTCAAGAATGTGGATGGAGAGGTATTGATTTCTACCAACAATGACAAGTTTACGCCAGCCAGGGACATCTATCTCAGCCGTACCCGCTATTATGAGAAGAAGGATAATGAGACTAAATATCAGGTTTATACCGACCGTGCTCTCTATCGCCCAGGACAGAAGGTGCATGTTACGGCTATAGATTTTGTCAACATGAAGGGTATCGATGCAAAGGTGCCTGTTGGCAGAGATGAACTGGTTTTCCGACTCTGTAATGCCAGTTGGAAAGAGGTGGAGATGAAGAAGGCGAAGGTTAACGAGTATGGCACGGCTTCGGTGGATTTCGAATTGCCGAAGGAGGGACTGACAGGCATGTATCATGTATCCGTGAATGACCAGGTGAACCGCTTCTTCCGTGTGGTGGAATACAAGCGTCCAACCTTCGAGATTACCTTCCCGAAGGTGAACGAAAAATATAACTGGGGCGATACCGTGGTGGTGAAGGCTTCGGCAAAGACCTATGCCGGTGTGCCTGTGCAGGGTGCCAAGGTGGAGTATCAGGTGACTCGCAGAAACCAACTCTGGTGGTGGGGCGCAGGCTCTGCCGGACAGTTGGTGAAGACTGACAGTTGCGTGACTCGTGAGGACGGAACCTTCGACGTAGAGATTCCGCTGGAGGCTTCCTTGTCAGGAAAAGACGAGGCTGATATGAGCGACTTCATGCGCCAAGCCCGTTTCTTCAACTTCGAGGTCTCAGCCATCGTTACCGACATCAGCGGCGAGAGCCACGAGGGCGTGATGAGTCTGCCTCTGGGCACCAAGCCAACCATCCTCACGGTGAATCTTCCTAAGCGTATCGAGACAGACAGTCTGAAGACGGTGACCTTCGCTTACCGCAATGCCAGTGGAATGCCGATTTCGAGCAGGTTGAAATATCGCATTGATGAAGGCGAATGGAAGGATGCCGAGGCGAATGCACCGGTTTCTATCAAGGAATATGCTTCTTCCTCTGCCTCTTCTTCCCTCGTTTGGAAATCTGGCGTTCATCAGTTGGAGGCAATCTGCGGACAGGATACCCTGCAGCAGAAGTTCACGCTCTTCAGTATGAAGGATACCCATCCGGTGGAGCCAACTACCGAATGGTATTATCAGACGGCGAAGACTTTCCCTCGTGATGGCAAGCCTGTCTATATTCAGGTGGGCTCTTCGGAGAACGGAGCGCACATCGTTTATTCCATCATCGCCGGCAACAAACTGCTGGAGAAGGGCGTCTGGGAGTTGGGCGACAGCATCGTGACTCTGCCTTTCACCTACAAGGAGGAATATGCGTCGGGCATCGTACTGAACTATAGTTTCGTGAAGCAAGGCAAGTGCTATACCCGAATGATGAGCATTGCCCGTCCTTTGCCTGAGAAGAAACTGAACATCGCCTGGAAGACCTTCCGCAACCGTCTGACCCCTGGACAGAAGGAGGAGTGGACGCTGAAGATTACCACCCCTGACGGCAAGCCAGCCAAGGCGCAGCTGATGAGCGTACTCTATGACAAGTCACTCGACCAGATAGCCCCGCATTCCTGGAATTTCTCCCTAGGCTTCTATCAGAGTTTGCCAAACTGCTACTGGAAGCACAACCTCACTTTCCGTTCATTTTACTTGAATGGCGTTTATCCTACCAAGTATTATGACGAGAAGCAATTGGATGTGGATAAGTTTGATGGCAAATTCTTTAGCTATTATGCTTATATGCAAGCGGTGGAGCTGAGCAAGTTGGAACGTTCTTCTGTCGGAACCGTTGAGGCTGTTCGTATACAGAAAGACGAGCTGGTTCAGAAAGAAGGGAGAGTCATGAAAACTCGTGGAAGTAATATGATCCGTGTTGCAGCGGCTGCTCCATCTGCCGACAAGGTTTTTGATGTAGTAGAGGAGATGCCGCAGTTTGCCGGCGGTACAGGTTCAGATGCAGGACAATTCCTCGACAAGGTACAGGTGCGTGAGAATATGAACGAGACCGCCTTCTTCTATCCTGCCTTGGAGAGCGACAACAATGGCAACGTAGCCATCAGATTTACCCTGCCGGAGAGCGTGACTACCTGGAAGTTCATGGGATTGGCTCATGACAAGGAGATGCGCAACGGTTTGCTGGTGGATGAGGCTGTGGCTCAGAAGACCGTGATGGTGCAGCCTAACATGCCTCGCTTCCTGCGTGAGGGCGATAAGAGCACCATCGTGGTGAAACTCTTCAATACTTCCGACAAGAAGATGAGCGGCAACGCCCGTATGCAGATTCTCGACCCGGAGACCAACAAGGTGGTTTGGCAGAAGACACAGAACTACAGCATCGATGCCGAGGGCTCTGCTACCATCTCCTTTGATGTCCAGGGACTGAAAGAAGGCGTATATATTAATAAGGTGGTGGCTGCCGGTAATGGCTACAGCGATGGTGAACAGCACTATCTGCCGGTTTTGAGCAACTGTGAACTCGTGGTGAACACCCTGCCTATCACCCTGCATCAGAAGGGTGAGCAGAGCTTCGACCTGAGCAAACTCTTCCTGAACAAGGAGGGCAAGCAGGCGAAGGGCGCTGAAGAGGCAAAGGTAACCATCGAGTACACCAACAATCCTAGTTGGCTGATGGTGAAGGCGCTGCCAGCTATCAGTAATCCGGATGAGGAGAACGCCATCTCGCTGATGTCTGCCATCTACGCCAATACCATCACCACCCATATCCAGAAGACTCTCTCTTTGGATAATCATTCTCAGAAGAATCTCTCTCAGGAGAGCATCCGTCTGCAGAATCAGGTGGAGAAGCTGAAGAAGTTGCAGAACCCTAACGGTTCCTTCTCCTGGTGGAAGGGCATGAAGGGCAGCCGGTATATGACTACATCGGTAGCCGAAATGATGGTTCGATTGAATGCCGTTGCCGGTGTTCAGAAATCCACCGCCAAGATGCTGACTTCCGCCATTGATTATCTCTCCTGGCAGACAGCACAGGAAGTAAGAGAGATGAAGAAGCAGGAGGAGAAAAAGCAGAAGGTGAGTCCTAGCGAACAGGCGCTGCATTATCTCTACATCCTTTCGATGGATGGCAGAAAGATGAAGCAGAATCTGGAAGCTGACAAGGCTTATCTCCTGGACAAGATGTCGAAGATGACCGTTGATTTCTCCATCTATGGCAAGGCGCGTGCTGCCGTGGTACTCGCCAGAAACAGCAAGCTGAATACTGCTTACCGCGAGAAGGCAGGCGAATATCTGCAGAGCGTGAACGAATATGCCGTTTACCGTGAGGAGATGGGCTGCTACTACGATACCCGCAAGGCACTCTACAGCTGGAGAAACTATAAGATTCCTACCCAGGTATCTGTGATAGAGGCGCTGCAGATGCTGAAGCCAAGTGACAAGCAGACCATAGAGGAACTGCAACGCTGGCTCCTGATGTCGAAACGTACCCAGGTTTGGGATACGCCGGTGAACACCGTGGATGCTGTTTACGCCTTTATGAAGGGCAATGAGAGCAACTGGAGCAGGAAGGCTGAGAATGCCGTTCTGAAACTGGACGGCAAGCTGCTGCCGATGCCGCAGGATTCCACTACTTTGGGCTATGTGAAGACCGAAAGACTGGGCAAGGCATCTAGGCTGAGCATCGGCAAAAAGAGCGATTATACCAGCTGGGGAGCCGTCTATGCAGAGTTTAAACAGCCTATCTGCGAAATCGGTTCCATGGAGTCGGGCATCAAGGTGCGCCGTGTCATCGTTCCAGCCGAATCTGAGGGCAAGGGCAAGGCGCAGGCGCAGGTAGGCGAGAAGGTGAAGGTAACGCTCATCATCACCGCCGACCGCGACTACGACTTTGTGCAGATTACGGATAAGCGTGCGGCATGTCTGGAACCGGTCAACCAGTTGAGCGGTTATCAGTGGGGCATAGGCTGCTATGTTTCTCCAAGAGATCATGCAACAAATTTCTATTTCGATCGTTTATCTAAAGGTAAGCACATCGTAGAAATGGAGTATTACGTGGATAGAAAGGGCGACTATCAGAGCGGAACTTGCACCGCTGAGTGTACCTACAGTCCGGAATTTGGTGGTCGCACAGAGGCTTATGAATTGAAAGTTAATAATTAAAGTTTATAGATTGATAATTTAAAATAGAATAGTATGAAACGGATGAATATATGGATGCTCTCAGCGCTGTTGGCACTGCCTGCATCAGCACAGAAGATTACAACTCAGCACGAGGTGGTAGACTGCGGACAGGTGGTGTTCCGCAAGCCTGTAACTGCCGAATTCGTGCTGAAGAATGACGGGCACAAGCCTTTGGTTATCAACAATGTGTTGAAAAGCTGCGGTTGTACGGAGGTAGATTATCCGAAGACGAGCATAGCTGCCGGCGAAAGTTTCGTCATCAAGGCGGTATACGATGCCAAGCAGATGGGTACTTTCACCAAGCAGGTTTGCCTCTATACCAATGCGGATGAAGAGCCGTTCATCCTCTCTATGAGGGGAAAGGTAGTGGGCAGCGTAGTAGATTTCGCTGGTTCTTACAATGAGATGCTGGGGGCCATCAAGAGTGATGCCCAGGAGGTAGAGTTTGATGACGTGAACCGTGGCGACCGTCCGGTTCAGCGCATTCATATCTTCAATCCTACCGACGAATTACTGGAGCCGGTAGTGATGCATCTTCCAGACTATCTTCATGCTTTCGTATCGCCTTCCAAGGTAGCTCCGCGTCATTCAGCCGAAATCAGTTTCGTGCTGGATTCCAAGAAACTGCGTGACCTGGGCTTGAACCAGACATCGGTTTATCTCGGTGAGCGTCCTGGCGATAAGATTGCGCCTGAGAAGGAAATCGTGGTATCAGCCGTTCTTCTTCCTGGTTTCGAGAACATGACTCCAGCCAAGAAGGCACTGGCTCCGAAGATAGAGATGTCTGCCACCGATCTCAATCTGGGTAGTTTCAATGGAAAGAAGAAGCTGAAGGGTGAGATTCTGATTACCAATAAGGGTAAGTCGGAACTGGATATCCGCAGCATGCAGATGTTTACGATGGGCTTGCAGGTGAACCTGAAGAAGAGTAAGATTCAGCCAGGAGAGACCGTTAAGATGAAGGTGACGGCTGTGGCTGCCGACTTGAAGAAATCGCGTGTCAGACACCCTCGTATCCTCATGATTACGAATGATCCTGACCATGCTAAGGTGGTGGTGAAGATTAATGTACAATGAATTAAAAACGAATATCGTGCAGATAGAAATAGATAACGGCAGTGGGTTCTGCTTTGGCGTAACCACTGCCATCAAGAAAGCTGAAGAGGAGTTGGCTAAGGGCGGTAAACTTTACTGCCTGGGCGATATTGTGCATAATGGTATGGAGGTGGAGCGCCTGCATGAAGCGGGACTCATCACGATAGACCATGAGCAGATGGAGGAACTGCAGGGCGTAAAGGTCTTGCTCCGTGCTCATGGTGAACCGCCTGAAACTTATGCCCTTGCCGAGCGAAACAACATTGAAATCATCGATGCTACCTGTCCTGTGGTGCTCCAGTTGCAGCGCCGCATCAAGAAGCAGTATGTCAACAATCCGGAGGCACAGATTGTGATTTTTGGTAAGAATGGGCATGCTGAGGTGCTCGGACTGGTGGGGCAGACGGAGAGTCATGCCATCGTGGTAGAGAAGTTTGAGGATGTGAAGCAGCTGAAGGAAACCGGTCAGCTGGATTTCTCGAAAGATATCTATCTTTACTCCCAGACTACCAAGAGTCTCGATGAGTTCCACCGCATTATCGAATACTGCCAGGAGCATATTGTTGAGGGTGCTGTCTTCAAGAGTTTCGATACCATCTGCCGTCAGGTGGCTAACCGCATGCCTAACATCGCAGCCTTTGCCAGCAAGCATGATGTCATCCTCTTTGTGAGTGGCAGAAAGAGTTCGAACGGTAAGGTGCTTTTCAAGGAATGCAAGAGTGTGAATGCCAACAGCTACCAGATAGAAAGTGCCGACGAAATAGATATGAACTGGTTCAAGGATGTGGAAACGGTAGGTATCTGTGGTGCTACCAGTACGCCGAAGTGGCTGATGGAAGAGTGCAAGGATAAGATTATCAACGATAGTTCTGCTCTTTTATAGTAAAAGGTAAGGATTTGATTATCAGTTACTTGATATGGTGTTTCACCGTATCAAGGGTAGAGGGTAGTTTTATCGTTGATTGGAAAAATTAATATGTTGGTTATTAATTAGTTAACCCATTTGACGCTGTGTTTTACAGCGTCAAATGGGTTTATTTTTTACAAACTGTCTGAAAATAAAACAGGTGATAAATCTTCTCCCGAAGACCTATCACCTTCAAAAAACAGTAATTAACTCAAAATTTATAATCTATATCATTACTACCTTGTTAATATGGTTACAAAGATACTAAATTGAAGTTTTTTTTCCAAATCTTTTTCATCGAATACGATAAATTTATCGGCAAAAGTAGTATATTTAACGTATTTTTACACAAATAACCCGGCAGTCTCTTTTCTGTAGCTTATTTTGCTATTGCTTTTTGATATTGTTCCATCAGCCATACCTTCTGTTCAGGAATGGTCATGTTGCTGTTGTCGAGCGTGATGGCATCATCAGCCTTTCTGAGTGGGGAAGTCTCGCGGTGGGTATCGATATAGTCGCGTTCCTCTACATTCTTCAGAATCGCATCGAAGTCGGCTGGCATTCCTTTCTCCTTCAGTTCATCGAAACGGCGCTGTGCTCTCACCTGTGAGCTGGCTGTAACGAAAATCTTCAGTTCGGCATAAGGGAACACGGTGGTACCTATATCGCGACCATCCATCACGATGCCCTTGTCTTCGCCCATCTTCTGCTGCTGCTTTACCAGCGCCTCTCTGACGAAAGGAACGGCGGCAATCGGACTAACGTGGTTGGAAATCTCTAACGAACGGATTTCCTTTTCTACCAGTTCGCCGTTCAGATAGCAGTCTGGGCGACCGGTTGTTTCATTAAACTTGAATGAGATGCTGATGTTCTTCATCTCCTTCTGCAGTTCTTCAGTCTTTACGGCTCCATCTGCTTCGAAGAGCTGATGACGCAGCGCATAGAGAGTTACCGAGCGGTACATGGCGCCCGTATCTACATAAACATAACCTATTTCCTTGGCAAGATCCTTTGCCATCGTACTCTTACCGCAAGAAGAGTATCCGTCTATTGCTATTGTTATTTTCTTCATAATTTCGAACTAACTTTAATGTATAATTTATAATGTACAATTTATAATGTAGAATTTATAATCTGTAACTTACATTCAGCATGAGGCTGCTGCTACTGACGTGATATTTGCCGTAGGCAACGTTCAGATGGAAGCGCTCCAGGTTGATACCGCCACCCACAGAGAAACCGGCTCCATGACTGCTTCCCTCATCTTCTGAGGTGCTGATTTTCATCTCGTTGGCTCTCCGAAAGTTGTAGCCGGCACCTATCCACAGGCTCTCCGAAAGCAGAATGTCGGCACCTACTACGGCATGATTGCGAAGACCGCTGTCCCAATGGTTCAGGTTGACCAGTGTGGCTGATACCCTGAACGGTGCGTTGGCAAAGCGTTTCGTCACACCCAACTGCAGGTCGATCGGCATCTTCTCATATTCATTGTCGTAAGCTTTCAGCTGTCCACCCAGGTTCTTTGCCACGCAAGAAACCGACCATTCCGTTTCAGGGTCGTAATAGTTGATACCCAGATCCACTCCCACAGCGATAGAATTGTAATCGCCAATATACGAAGTGATGAATTTGGCGGCAATACCACCTGCGAATTTCTCACCGAGCATATAAGAGAAGTAACCCGCAATGGCAATATCCTTTGCCGAGAACTCACCCATCTGGATGTTGTTCTCATCCGTCTCTTTCATCTTGCCGTAGTCAACAAGCTGAGCCGAAACAGCCCACGAAGCCTTGTCGTTGACAATACGGTTGAAACTAGCCGAGGCAGTGTTCACCCCCGACATATAGTTCATATAATTGAGATTAACCGTCTTGTCGTTTACTGATGACAGGAGAGCCGGATTATGGAATATGAGTGCCTCATCATCTTCTATCAAGGTGATGTTGTCGCCACCCAGAGCAGCTGCGTGAGCACTCACCGGCAAGCGAAGGAAATTATACCCCGTTTGGCTCTCTTGAGCATCAATAATTGTCGCAAAAAGCGTCAATATTGCGGAAATTACATATTTTTTCATTTAAATTTTCTAATTCTTTGGCAAAGATACTGCTTTTTTCAATAATAAGAAGTAATTTTGCAATGTTTTCGTAGGAAATAACGATTTTAAACGGTTTTTATTGTGGAAATTAAGAAATCAAATAGCGCACAACTGGAAGATAAGCGGGTTACATTTTTCCTGCTGGGGTTGCTGCTGGCTTTTACTTTCATCTTCGTAGGACTCCAATATCAGAGAGGTCCGCAGGGAGATGATGACTTGTCGGAATCGATGGAAGATCTCTCACAGGATCTGGAAATGTCGGCTCGTCCCGACCAGAAAGATATGGTGAGTGCAGAAGCTGTTTCGGCTCCTGCATCTAAGTCGATTACTCAGGAAGTGAAGGCTGCCGAGCAACAGACTCAGAAGGCACCGCAGAAAATCAGTTCTACAACCAGCGAACTGGTTATCGGCGACGGCTCGGGTGTAGTGGATGGAGCAGCGGTGAAGGAAGCGGTTCCTGAAACTCCCATTGAGAATCCGGGAGCTGAGGCTCCTATCAAACTGACCGTCGTGCAGAAGATACCGCAGTTTCCTGGTGGCTGGTCTGCCTTCATGCAGTGGCTTACCAAGAACCTGAAGTACCCTATAGCTGCCCAGAAGAGCAAGATTCAGGGAACCGTAGTGGTATCCTTTATCGTAAACAAGGATGGAAGTGTTGCCAATATCAAGGTAAGTACTTCGGTAGATCCATTGCTCGACAACGAGGCTTTGAGGGTGATGAAGATGATGCCGAAGTGGAAACCGGGCATCGATAAAGGCAAGGTCTGTCGCACGATGATTGCCATCCCGGTAGTGTTCCAGCTATAAATTATAAATTGTTCATTGTAAATTATACATTATAAATTATACATTATTATGAAGACAGCAGATGAAATTTTAAGCATGGTAAATGAGTTTCTGGCTAATTTGCCTTACGAAAGAAAGCCAAAGTCTCTTTATGAGCCTATCAGATACGTTCTTTCTATGGGTGGCAAGCGTATTCGTCCTACGCTCATGCTTCTGGGCTACAATCTTTTCAAGGACAATCCGGAGAAGATTCTGATGAATGCCGTTGCCCTGGAAACTTATCATAACTATACTTTGCTGCATGATGACCTGATGGACAATGCTGATTTGCGTCGCGGTCATGAAACGGTTCATAAGAAATGGGATGCCAATACGGCAATCCTTTCGGGCGACAGCATGCTCGTTCTGGCTTATGAACGTATGGCTCAATGTGATGAAAAGCATCTTGCCAAGGTGTTGAAACTCTTTACGACCACTGCCCTGGAAATTGGTGAAGGTCAGCAGTTTGATATGGAGTTTGAAAACCGTAACGATGTGAAGGAGGAGGAATATATCGAGATGATCCGCCTCAAGACCAGCGTACTCCTGGCTTGTGCCTTGAAGATGGGTGCTATCCTTGCCGATGCTTCTGATGAGGATGCAGAGAACCTGTATAAGTTTGGCGAGCAGATAGGATTGGCGTTCCAGTTGCAGGATGATTACCTCGATGTTTACGGCGATACCAAGGTGTTCGGTAAGGAGATTGGTGGCGATATCACATCCAACAAGAAGACTTATATGCTCATCAATGCCTTCAACCATGCCAACGACGCTCAGCGTGTAGAACTCCAGAAATGGGTGGATGCCAAGGAGTTCGACCGCAAGGAGAAGGTGGCTGCCGTTACCCGTCTTTACAACGAGATAGGTATCGACAAAATGGCGCAGGATAAGATTGCTTATTATTTCGAGCAGAGCAAGAAGTATTTGGATGCCGTGAATGTGCCTGCTGAGCGTAAGGAGGAATTGGCAAAGTATGCTCAGAAAATGATGAAGCGACAGTACTAATCATAAAGTTCAAAGTTGACAGTTCAATGTTCAAAGTCATAGATACACATACGCATTTCGATGCGGAGGAGTTTGATGAGGATAGGGCGGAGGCTTTCGCCCGTGCCAAGGAAGCGGGGGTAGGCAAGGTGTTCTTGCCTGCCATCGATGTGAAGACCACACACGCGGTACTGGCATTGGCTAAGGAATATCCGGGCTATGCTTATCCGATGATTGGTCTGCATCCTGAAGAGGTGAAGGCTGACTGGAAGGAACAGCTGGCTGAACTCCGGAAGATACTGGAGGAACATCGCATGACCGGTAATGCCTGTCAGGAGGGTGGTTCTCCTCAGTTTTCTGACTTGATTGCTATCGGAGAGGTAGGACTTGATTATTACTGGAGCCGTGAGTTCGAAAACGAGCAGCTCGAGGCTTTTGAGGAACAGGTAAAATGGTCGGTAGAAACCCAGCTCCCGCTGATGATTCATTGCCGCAAGGCGCAGAACGAGATGGTGCATCTGCTCAGAAAGTATGAGAAAGAACTGCCGGGTGGCGTCTTCCATTGCTTTACGGGCAATCAGAAGGAGGCAGAAGAACTCCTCTCGTTCGATAAGTTTGTATTGGGCGTCGGTGGCGTATCTACTTTCAAGAGCAGCCATCTCAGAGAAGACCTGCCTGCCGTAGTTCCTCTGGATCGCATCGTTCTGGAGACCGACAGTCCGTATATGGCGCCCGTTCCTTATCGCGGCAAGCGTAATGAGAGCGCTTTTGTGGTAGAAGTGATGAAGACGCTCGCCAAGGCTTATGGCATAAGCGAAGAGGAGTTTGCCCGACAGACCAACCTCAATGCAGAGCGGGTTTTTCCGCTATCCGTATCGCAAGTATAGGACGTAAGCGTTCAAAACTCCTTAAATAAACATAAAAAAACAATGAAAGTTATGGTATTTCGGAGGAAAAGCAATAATTTTGCACTTCGAAATTGTTGCAGCAGCATGTTGCGGCGATTAAGAAGAGTTCTTCGGAATATGGAAAGGTGCTCGAGAGGCTGAAGAGGCACGCCTGGAAAGCGTGTAACCGGCAAAACCGGTTCGGGGGTTCGAATCCCCCTCTTTCCGCTTTTATATATATAATAAGGTATATGAAGAAAAATACAGCTATTGCACGTTTTGCAATATTGGTTTTCACATGGATGTGTTCTCTGCCTATGATGGCTCAAGAAGAGAACATGGGATTTCATCAAGCTCTTAAGACAAAGTTTATAGAGGGTAATGCGGGATTTATGTCTCTCGTTGCTATCGCCCTCATCGTGGGTATGGCTTTCTGTATCGAGCGCATCATCTATCTGAGTCTTTCTGAAATCAACGCCAAGAAGTTGATGCTGGATATCGACCAGAAGGTGTCGGCGGGAGATGTGGAAGGGGCTAAGACGCTCTGCCGGAATACCCGCGGACCGGTGGCTTCTATCTGCTATCAGGGCTTGATGCATATCAGCGAGAGTCTTGATGACATCGAGCGCTCGGTAAGCGGATATGGTACCGTTCAGGCGGCTAACCTGGAGAAGGGATGCTCCTGGATCAAACTCTTTATCGCTATGGCGCCATCGCTCGGATTCCTCGGAACCGTGATCGGTATGGTCATGTCGTTCGACCAGATTCAGCAGGCGGGCGATATCAGTCCTACTATCGTTGCTTCGGGTATGAAAGTGGCGCTCATCACTACCATCTTCGGTATCATCGTAGCCCTCATCCTTCAGGTTTTCTATAACTACATCCTTTCTAAGGTGGAGCACCTGACAAGTCAGATGGAGGAGTCGGCGGTTACTTTAATGGATATTATTGCCAAGAATAAATAAACGAAGAGAGAAATGATTAAATTTCAATTTTCAAAGCAGAAGACGAAGTCGGCCGAAAAGATATCGCAGCAGGTGTTCTATATCATGATAGGACTGGCGGTGCTGGTTTTCGGTCTGTTCTTTTTGGTAGGCTACGATTTGCCTTTCGAAGAGAACCCCGACTTTAATGCGCCTCTCTTTACCGATGTGCTCATCCTGCTGATGTGGCTCTTCCTGATAGGAGGTACTGGTCTGGCAGTCTTTTCGATGATCAGAGATTATCGCAGCAGCAAGTCGGAGGCTGTAGTGAATGGCATTCCTGTGCGTCGCATCTTCCGCATCACATGGATCGGAACTTTGGCAGTTTTGCTGCTTACCTTCTTTTTGGGCGGTTCTGCTCCGATGCTCATCAATGGCGAGAATTATGCCGACTGGCTCTGGCTCAAGCTTTCAGATATGTTTGTCATCACATCGCTTCTGATGCTGGTGGCAGGAATCGGTGCCGTCTGTTTCGGTGCCACACGTTATATTCGGAAGAAAAACTAAAGAGAGTGCTTTAGGCTCTCTATTCTATAAATAAGGATTAAATATGCTGATTAGAAGGAAGCAACACGAAACCCCTGGACTGAATACCACATCTACAGCCGACATCTCGTTCATGCTGTTGATATTCTTCCTTGTCACCACATCAATGGATGTGGATAAGGGACTGTTGCGCCAACTCCCTTCACCTGAACCGCAGAAGAAGGAACAGCAGCAGTCGGTGGTAGACAAAGCTAACCTCATGGCGCTGCGCCTGACGGCTGGCGATACGCTTTTGGTCAACGGTAAGCCGATGAAGGTAAGCCTGCTCAAGGAAGAAACCATCCGCTTTGTACACCGCCTGGGCAAGAAACATCTCATCTCTATCGAGAGTGACCGCGATGCCGACTATAATCTCTATTTCCAGATGCAGAATCAGCTGATGGAAGCATATAGCCAGCTACGCAACGAAACAGCCCAGAAGAAATATCACAGGGATTATGCCCTCTTGAACAATGACCAGAAAGAACAGGTGCGCAACATCTGTCCGCAGCGCATCACAGAGTCGTATGCCAACGCAATGACTCATGCCGACCAGCGTGTTGATGCCAATGCTGAAGAAAAGCAAGGGGAAGAAAATTCGGTAGAAACAGCTACAGAACAGCAGAAAGGAGGTAAACAATGATGAATTTTCATAAGAAATCGCATGAAGTGCCAGGGTTGAATACATCTTCTCTGCCAGACCTCATTTTCTCCGTACTGTTCTTCTTTATGATTGTTACCCACATGCGCCAGGTTACCTTGAAGGTAGACTGCCGTTTGCCACAAGGCAAGGAACTCACCCGCCTGACCAAGAAATCGGCGGTGAGCCATATCTATATAGGTAAGCCAACCAAAGAGATGCAGGCAAAGTATGGTACCGGTACCCAGATTCAGTTGAATGATAAGTTTGCTTCGGCTCCCGAAGTGATGGATTACATTTCGGCAGAAAAGAAGCGTATGTCGCCGGAAGACCAGAAGCTGATGACCGTATCAATCAAAGCAGACCAGGAAACCAAGATGGGTGTGATAACCGATGTAAAGCAGGCTTTGCGCCAGGCAAAAGCACTAAAAATCAGTTATTCTGCCACAGAAAATGGAAAATAATATTAATTTATCATGTTTTTCTCTTAAAAAATTGCTTTTATTAATTTTTTGTATTATCTTTGCAAGCAAATTATTAGTATTATGTCAAAACAAATTTTAGATTCATTAGATAGGCAGATTCTGAAGCTGATTTCTCAGGATGCCCGTATTCCATTTTTGGAAGTGGCACGCGCTTGCAACGTGAGCGGTGCTGCCATTCATCAGCGTGTTGCTAAACTTACAAATCTTGGTATCATCAAGGGTTCACAATTCATCATTGACCCAGAAAAGATAGGTTACGAAACTTGTGCTTATATGGGACTCTATCTGAAGGAGCCTGAGAAGTTTGACCAGGTTGTAGAGGAGTTGAAGAAGATTCCTGAGGTTGTAGAGTGTCACTATACTACAGGCGGCTTTGATATGTTTATAAAGATTTACGCGCTGAACAACCACCATCTCCTGGAAATCATCCATGATAAGTTGCAGCCATTGGGATTGTCTCGCAGCGAGACCATCATCTCTTTCAATGCATCTATCAATCGTCAGCTTTCTATGCAGGACCTCAAGAGTTTCAACGATGATGAAGAGGAAACTGATGAGGAGGCTGCAGCAGAGAAATAAGATATAAAAAGAAAAAAAGCAGTAGCTCCCGGCGGAATTACTGCTTTCTATAAAGGGTGAGGAATGTGAACGGTAAGCCGTTTTCATTCCTCATTTCTTTTTCTGTCACTTCCCATTCTGCCGGATTGATTTCCGGAAAGAAGGTATCGGCATGTTCAGGCTCCTTTTCTACGATTGTGAGATAAAGCTTGTCTGCAAAAGGCAAAGCCTGTTCATATATGCTGGCTCCTCCGATGATGAAACATTCATCTGAAGCTTCTTTGCTTCCAACCGTTTTTTTGTTTCCAACCTCTTCTTTGTTTCCAGCCTCTTCTTTCCTTGCTGCCAGCGCTTCTTCCAGAGAGGTGTATACTTCGCACCCTGTTATCTGCTCTCTTGTCTTCGAGATAACAATATTGCGGCGGTTGGGCAAGGCTCCGTTCGGCAGCGACTCAAATGTCTTTCTGCCCATGATGATCGTATGTCCGGTTGTGAGCATACGAAATCGGGTCATGTCCGATGGGATGGCGTAGAGCAACCGGTTCTTGTACCCGATAGCTCTATGCACTTTTGATATACAGGCGATGATGCTGAGCATTTTTTATTTTAATGTTGAATGTTGAGTGTTGAATGTTGAATTATTCATTCTTGCTGTAAACTATTAACTATAAACAGCTCTCCAGTCCCATGGCTGCTCTTGATCTTCCACTCCTGCGGATAGAGGTTGTTGGCACGGTTGCCGATGTTCTTTTCCCAGCCTATCGGAACCTGTCTGTAGGTTACCAGTACATAACCCTTAGGCGTATCGGCAGGCAGATTCACAGCCTCCTTGCGAAGGTAGCGGATGGCATCATCGTAGGATAACTCCACCTGTGGGAAGTGATCTTTGTTGAGCATCGTAGAGAGAGCGAGAGCCTGGTCGGGAATGAGACCCTTTCCCTTGTCGGTTCCCAGTTTCACACCTGCATGCAGCACCTTCAGGTTCTTTTCAGCCTGGTCGTAGATGTCTTTCCATCTGCCCGGAATGGCGTAAACCGTCTCGTTGCTCTCTGCAGGCATCCATTCCGTATCAGTCTTCAGCCAGCCGTCCGGAATCTCCGGTCCCTTTCCTTTAGCCACCTTCTTGTCTTTCTTCTTCTTATCCTTTCTGCTCTCCTTGGCTGGTGAGCCGGCTTCCCATTCGCCCTCTTTCTTCAGGATCGCCATAAACAGACCTTCGCCTCGCGAAACGCCAGGAATGAACCGGTAAACCGGAAAGTCGGTGCCCGTGAGGTTGCGGGTGATGTTCCATGCATCTTCTACACCCTCCAGTGCCATCACTTCTGCGCCAAGTTCTTCGCATATCCAGTCCACGTTCTCCTCATCTTCGTGCGCATTGAAGGTGCAGGTAGAGTAAATCAGGATACCGCCTGGCTTCAGACAGTTCCAGATATCCGATACGATTTCGCGCTGCAGCTGCCAGCAGTTGTTCACATTCTGGGTACTCCATTCTCCGATAGCCCCTTCATCTTTGCGGAACATTCCTTCGCCGGAGCAGGGAACATCGGTAAGAATCACATCAAACTGTAACTTAGATTTCTTGTAATCGCGGGGATAGTTGTTAGTAACAATCATATCCGGATGACCGAACTTCTGTACGTTTTCGGCTAGAATCTGCGAGCGGGTGCGCATCGGTTCGTTGCTGAAGAGCAGACTCCCTTCCGGCAAGGCAGCCCTTACGGCAGTCGACTTTCCGCCAGGGGCAGCACAGAGATCCAGCATCATCACCGGTTCTTTTACGTACTGTCGGATAGCCATATCAACAAACATGGATGAGGCTTCCTGTACATAATATAAGCCGGCATGCAGCAGCGGATCGAAGGTGAATCCGGGACGCGTAGAGAGATAACGTCCGGTTTCCGGACACCAGGGAATCGGTTCGCCATCAGCATCCTTGCATTTAAAAGGATTGATGCGGATACTGGTTGGTGCCTCCTCTTCGAGGATAGCATGCTCCAGACGCTGATACAGCTTTTCGCCCATCAGTGCCTGCGTATATGTTCTGAAATCTTCAGGTAATGTCTTCATTCTGTTTCTTTTTCTTTAATTTGTTTGCAAAAATAAGAAATTTTTCGTTTCTTTGCAACTAAATCGCGAAGAGATGCGTCTAAGAAGCAGAAATTTTTCAAATAACAAGGTAAAACAATAAAAAATAATGATATGAAGAAAGCAATATTGGCATTAGCGCTCGTTATGAGCATCGGAGCCACCCAAGTGTCTTTGGCGTCTTCAGCTCCAAAACATCGTTATCATCCAACTACCCAACAGGTAGATTCAAAGGCTGCTCCTGCATCTGCCGCACAGCCATCTGCTTCGAAGGATAAAGACGACGAGGCGTTGGAGGCTTATTCTGATACAACCAGTACAGATTCGGCTAACTATGATGATTATGATGAGAATGATAATAGATCTGTTCATTCTAGATACAGTTTAGACAACTATGATGATCCGTTCGATTTCATCGGTTCGGTATTTGGTGGCGGAGCGCTGGCTGTTATGATCATCTTCTGTATCATCTTCGGTCTGCTGTTTGTCTTTGCTCCGCTGATCATCGTATTTCTGGTTATCAGATATCTGATTCGCCGCCACAACGACCGGATGAAACTGGCGGAGATGGCGATGGAGAAGGGCATCAATGTTCCGGAAAGCGACCGGCCGATAGACAAGCAGAGCGATGAGTATCTGGTAAAGCGTGGATTGAGAAATGCCTTCCTGGGAGCCGGCTTGTGCGCCATGTTTGCCTGGTGGGATGCTGATTTCCTGGCTGGCATCGGAGCTCTGGTCTTCTTCTATGGCATCGGTCAGACCGTTATCGGCTCGCTTCCTGCCATCAAGGATTGGTGGAAGAACCGTCATGGCAATCAGGGCACGGGCTATAATGGTACTCCGGTCTAGCAGCCGACATTCAATATATCATGGCTTCTCAATAGGAGGGGAAGTCACAAGGAAAAGAACAACAATTATTAGTTAATATATATAAGGTGGAAAAGTTATCCGATATCTCTCTTGTCACGAAGGTGGTGATGCTTCATGACCGCAAGTCGTTCGACATGCTGGTCAGGAAGTATCAGTCACCCATTCGTGGGTTCTTCCTACGGCAGACGTTGGGGGATGCGCAGCTGAGTGACGACTTGGCTCAGGATACCTTTGTCAAGGCATATATCCATCTGTCCGGTTTCAGGGGTACAGCCTCTTTCTCCACCTGGCTCTACCGCATCGCCTATAATGTATGGTATGATTATACCCGCAGCCATAAGGAGACGCAGGACATCGATACGCCTGCCGTTTCCAGTAAGAATGCACAGGGCGCCCATGCCGGATTAAAGATGGATTTGCTCAAGGCACTACAGATATTGAGTGAAAATGAACGTACATGCATCACGCTGCAGCTGATGGATGGACTCTCTATAGATAAGATTGCAGAGGTGACGGGAATGGCGCAAGGCACCATCAAGTCGCATCTCTCTCGAGGAAAACAGAAACTTGCAAGTTACTTAAAACAGAATGGTTATGACCGATAAGATAAATGATAAGAAGTTGGAGAGCATGAAAGGGGAACCGTTGACCCCTCAGGATGAAGAACTCTTGCAGATGTTCTTTTCCGATTGCCAGATGTCAGAGATTCCTGATGACGGATTCTCCGACAGGGTGATGCAGGCATTGCCGGCTTTACCCGAAACTGATACAGCGATGTCGCTGGTTAAGCGCCAGCGCCTGGAACATTTATGGACGGCAGCCTGTGTGGCAGCAGGCATCATCATAGCAGTAGTCTGTCAGGGATGGGAGCAGATTCAGGGATGGCTTTTCTCTATGAAGATAGATTTCCTCCTTTCCGGTTCGCGTGCCCTTACGCATGTGGCAGATTCCATCGCCCACTCTCAGAATCTCCTGATGGTGCTGGCTGGCATCGTTGTCCTCATCATGGTTTGGGGATATAATGAACTGGCTGATGCGCATCAGTAGGCTTCTTCCCTGATATCAATTGTATGAATGATCAACTCTTTCTATTAGCAGAATAGTTTTTAGTGCTAATAGAAAGAGTTTTTTATTACTATAAATATCATCTTTATGCCTTTGAAATCTCCGTTCAAAGCTTTTGAATGTCCGTTCAGTGTCTTTGAACGGACATTCAATGACTTTGAACGGACATTCAATGTCTTTGAACGAAGATTTAATATTGCTGAATATAGAAAAACAAATAGGTGCTGCTACTTTTTCAGTAGAGCACCTATGCTTATGATATCGGTTTCTAAAACAATTTGTAGGTAGTGCGGAGCACTTTGAACTCGGTTCGGCGGTTCAGCTGGTTGCAGATTTCCTGATGCTCCTTGCTCTGCTTCAGGATAAATTCTTCGTTGAGCGCATCGCCTTCCTTGAGCCAAGGATACTTCTCGGTAAGTTTCTTGCGCACATTCTTCGGCTTCTCCTTGCCGTAGCCCACAGGGGTGAGGCGCTCTTTCTCTATGCCGTGTTTTATCAGGTAGTCTACTACCGATTGGGCGCGGCGCTGAGACAGATGCTTGTTATATTCGCTGTTTCCCTTGTAGTCGCAATGGGCGCTGAGTTCGATGGTAACGTGCGGGTTCTCTTTCAGCAGCGTTACCAGCTGGTCGAGGGCTGTTGTACTGGCTTCGGTAAGGGTTGCCTTGTCGAAATCGTAGAAGATGTTGTCGATGAGTACAGGGGCTGTGATGGAAGCCAGCGGGAACTGGAGCACGTATTCCTTACTCTCTTTAGCCGAATCAACCAGAAGTTCTTCCTTGTGGTTGAGGTAGCCTTTGCAGGATGCCATCACCAGGTAGTCGACATGCGGATTGATAGGGAGGACAAACGAACCGTCGCCCTTGACGGATAGTTTCCTGTTCGTTCCGTCGTTGCCTACGATTCTCACCTCTGCGGCAGGCAGTTCATAACCGTCTTTCTCGTAAACCCATCCCTTCATTGTGGTAACAATCTCCGGATTCTCGAAGGAGTAGATATGATCGTAGCCTCTTCCGTCTTTTCTGTTAGAGCAGAAGAAACCCTGGTTGTGGAGACCCTCGAAAGTCATTCCGAAGTCATCGGCTTCTGTATTCAGCGGATAGCCGGGGTGGGTGAGTTCATATTTCCGGGTGATGGAATTCACTTTGGCGATATAGATGTCGAGTCCGCCCATTCCCACATGACCGTTGCTGCTGAAGTAGAAGTCGCCGTTAGGACGGAAGGTAGGGAACATCTCATCGCCTGGGGTGTTGATAGGTTCTCCCAGGTTCTCTACACCGCCCAGTCCGGCAGGAGTGATGCGCACTCGCCAAATGTCGAGACCGCCCTTTCCGCCCGGCATGTCTGATACGAAATAGAGCCATTCGCCATCAGGGGAGATGGCTGGATGGGCAAAACAACTGAGCGTATCTTTGCTGATTTCCAGATTTGTAGGCTTGCTCCAGGCTGCATCTGAGCGGTTGGAGGTTACTATCTGGGCTAAGCGGGGCGAAGTGGGATCGGTGGTACACTGGGTGAGGTACATCTGCTTGCCGTCTGGGGTAAAGCAGCATGCGCCCTCTTCGTAGTCGGTGTTGAGACCGGTTCCGATGGCTTCCGGCTTGCTCCATTTGCCTTTATCGTCCTTTTCAGAGAAGAAGATGTCGGCAGATTTCGTTCCCGTCACTCCGTTCAGGTCGCTGCCTTGGGCTTCGTTGCGGGTTGAGGTGAAATAGAGCTGACTGCAGTCATCGCTGAGGAACATCGGCGAATAGTCGTCTCTTCGGGAGTTGAAAACATCCATCCGCTTTACCTTGTACCGGCTTCCTTCCTTCTTCCAGACTGGTGCTTTTCGTGACGATTCGAGTCCGTTCTTTACCAGCACGTTGTCGGGCATGGAATCGAGCAGGAATTCGAATTCCTTGGCAGCCTGTCTGTAACTTCCGTTCTTCAGGAGAAGCCGGGCGTAAGCCAGGCGGTCGTTGAGGTCTGCCTGCTTATATCGGATGGCATTGCTGTAGGCAGCCAGTGCCTTCGGCGTACTGTTGATTTTATCATAGCAGCGTGCCATCTTCAGAGCCACCTTGCCCCGGGCAGCCCGCTCTTTGGTAGGTGTCTTGGTGTACACCTTTTTATATTGGGTTGCCGCATCGAAGTATTCGCCTAAAGAAAGATGCTTGTCTGCTTTCTTCAGGTTCTGGTCAATGCCGCAACTTATCAGAAAGAGGCAGCTGATTGCTGTTATGATTTGATAAAATCTTATTTGTTTCATATTGATTTACATCTGCGAGAATGGCTGACGATATTGGCAGCCTGCCTTCCAGTTGCTGCAGCCATAAGCTGTCTTGCCCTTGATGATGACGCCCTTGCCGCAAAGCGGGCATGGTTTGCCAACCATTGGGTCGGTCGCAGGAGTTGGCTGAGCAGGAGCATTCTGAGAATCTGTATTCAGTGCTGCAGCCTTATCGGCTTTCTTGGCTGGAGCTTTCTTGGCAGCCGGTTTCTTGGCAGCCGGTTTCTTCTTGAGGTCTTCTTCTGTCATGATGGTCACTCTCCGGTTGCTGTTGTCTGACAATACATCGATGACAATCTTGTTGATCTGTTCTTTCAGTCCGTTGATGAAGTCGGCAGGATCGTAGGTCTTGTGTTCGATGTCGCGGAGTTTCTTCTCCCAGATACCGGTCAGCTCGCAACTCTTCAGCAGTTCCTCATGGATGGTGTCGATGAGTTCGATGCCTGTCGGGGTTGCCATCAGATTCTTGCGCTGGCGACGGATGTAGTGGCGCTTGAAGAGGGTCTCGATGATGCCGGCACGGGAGGATGGTCGGCCAATTCCGTTCTCCTTCAATGCAGCACGAAGCTCTTCGTCTTCTACGAATTTGCCGGCTGTCTCCATCGCACGCAGCAGGGTTGCCTCGGTATAATACTTAGGTGGCGTGGTCCATTTCTCCGTCAGGGTAGGCTGATGTTCTCCCGATTCGCCTTTTGTGAAGGATGGGAGGGTTCTTTCTTCTACCACTTCCTTCTTAGCACCATTACCTGAGTCTGCATTTCCGTTGGCGTTATCTGAAGCATCATCGTCTTCTGCATTCTTTACATCCTTGGCATAGACTACTCGCCAGCCTGGTTCGAGAATCTCCTTACCGCTCACCTTGAACTCTATCTTCTCCGGTTTCGGTCCATCTTCGTTGATGACTTCGCCCAAAACGGTGGTGGTGGAGAATTTACAGTCCGGATAGAACACGCTGATAAAGCGCTTGGCGATGAGATCATACACGTTTGCCTCCATATCGGTGAGTCCGGTTGGCGGAACACCGGTTGGGATAATGGCGTGGTGGTCGGTTACCTTGCTGTTGTCGAAAACCTTCTTGCTCTTCGGCAATTTCTTGCTGATTGTTGCGAGCTGCTGGATGAGCGGGAGGTATTTCTGCTGACTCATGATCTTTGCCTGACTTACTCCGTTCAGAATCTGCGGACATTTCGGATAGATATCGTCGGTCAGGAACTGGGTATCTACACGAGGATAAGTGGTGTACTTCTTCTCGTAGAGACTCTGGATGAGCTTCAGCGTAATATCGGCAGAGTAAGCAAACTTTTTGTTGCAATCTACCTGCAGCGAGGTAAGGTCGTAGAGATGAGGCGGTGCCTCGTTTCCCTTCTTCTTGCTTACATCGGTAACCGTAAAGGGTTTGCCGGCGATGGTGCTGAAAGCCTTCTCGCCTTCCTCCTTGCTGGTAAACTTGCCGCTGGTGGCGGTAAACTGGGTGTCGCGGTAGATGGTGGCGAGTACCCAATAAGGTTCGGAAACGAAGTTGTCGATTTCCTTCTGGCGGTTTACGATGAGGGCAAGGGTAGGGGTCTGCACCCGGCCGATGCTGAGCACCTGTCGGTTCTGGCCGTATTTCAATGTGTAAAGTCGGGTGGCATTCATACCGAGAATCCAGTCGCCGATGGCACGGGAAAGTCCGGCAAGATAGAGTGACTGATATTCTCCTTGGTCTTTCAGTTCCTGGAAGCCCTGCTTGATGGCTTCATCGGTCATGGATGAAATCCACAGTCTCTTGACGGGGCACTTCGCCTGTGCCTTCTGCATCACCCATCTCTGGATAAGCTCTCCTTCCTGCCCGGCGTCACCGCAGTTGATGATGCTGTCGGCAGCCTGCATCAGTTTCTCGATGGTAGCAAACTGTTTCTTGATGCCTTCATCGTTGATGAGCTTGATGCCGAATCGCTGTGGAATCATCGGCAACGCCGCAAGGCTCCAATGTTTCCACATCGGAGTATAATCATCCGGTTCCTTCAGCTCACAAAGGTGGCCGAAGGTCCATGTTACTTGGTAACCATTACCTTCCATATAACCGTCGCGTGCCGTGGTAGCTCCGATGATTCGGGCGATGTCCTTAGCCACGCTAGGTTTCTCTGCTATACAAACTATCATGTTTTATTCTTATTTCTGTTTGCAAAGGTACAATAAAATAATGAGAAAGCCATCATTTCAGCTTCTTTTTCTCATGGCGGGGAATAAAATAAAAGCCCTATAAGGCTTGGAGGGTGTGGCATAATATAGAAAAGGCACGGATTACTCGTACTCCTGCCAGCTCTTAATCTGAAGCTGGTTCTGGCTCAATGTGCAGAATGCCTCGATGAAGGCGGAAGCCAGACGGGCATTGGTGAACAGAGGAATGTTGTGGTCGATGGCGCCACGACGGATTCTATTTCGGAATGCAAAGTTACGCTATTTATTGATTATTCCAAATTTTCAGCAATTCTTTACAGTTAAATAACATCAATTATTATTATTTCTTCTCTAGAATGTCGTATTTTTGCAATTATTTTGTTACTTTTGCAACGGCTTTTAGTCATGTAGAAAAAGAATAAAAATAGCAAACAAGATAAATATAACAACAATGAAAGTCGGATTATTCGTCCCTTGTTATGTGGATGCCCTTTACCCTGAAGCGGGTGTGGCTACATACAAGTTGCTTAAGCATTACGGACTAGACGTGGGTTATCCCGAAAAACAGACTTGCTGCGGCCAGCCAATGGCTAATGCCGGTTTTCAGGACAAGTCGGAGAAGGTCATAGAGACATTTGATGAGCTGTTCAAGGATTACGATTATATCGTAGCTCCTTCTGCCTCATGTGCCGCTTACGTAAAGGTGTATTATCCTAAAATCCTTGAGGGTAAGCACGAGTGTATTTCCTCAAATAAAATCATGGATGTTGTGGAGTTCCTTCACGATGTGCTGAAGGTGGATCATGTGCCGGGAAAGTTCCCGCATGTAGTGAGTGTACACAACAGTTGTCACGGTGTGCGCGAACTGGGATTGTCATCTCCTTCTGAGCTCCACATCAAGCCGTTCAACAAGATTATCGACCTTTTAAATATGGTGGAAGGCATTACCATCCACGAACCGGAGCGCAAGGATGAGTGCTGCGGATTCGGCGGTATGTTCTCTATTGAGGAGCCTGCCGTTTCTACCCGTATGGGCGAAGATAAGATCAAGCGCCACATGGCTACGGGCGCTGAGTATGTAACGGGTCCGGATTCTTCCTGCCTGATGCACATGGCGGGAATCGCCAAGAAAGAGAAGATGCCGATCAAGTTTATTCATGTTGTTCAAATATTAGCTGCAGGACTATGAGTACAGAACATTCCAAGAGAGCTGCGAAGTTTACGCAGAATGTAGAGAAGACCACCTGGCACGACGCTACCTTCTGGTCTGTTCGTCAGAAGAGAGATAAAATGGCGCAGGAACTTCCTGAGTGGGAAGACCTACGTGAGCATGCGTCTGAAATCAAGATGCACACGATTACCCATCTTGCCGATTACCTCGATATGTTTTCCCAGAATCTGGAGAGCCGTGGGGTGAAGGTTCACTGGGCAAAGGATGCGCAGGAATTCAATGAGATTGTGCTCGGTATCCTGAAGGATCATAACGTGAAGAAGATGGTGAAGTCGAAGTCGATGCTCACCGAGGAGTGCGAGATGAATCCTTATCTGGAGCAGCATGGTATTGACGTGGTGGAGACCGATCTGGGTGAGCGTATCCTCCAGCTTCTGGGTCAGAAGCCTAGCCATATCGTGATGCCTGCCATCCACCTGAAGCGTGAGGAGGTAGGTAAGATGTTCGAGGAGAAGGGTATCTCCAAGGAAATCGGCAACTACGATCCTACTTACCTGACCCGCTGTGCCCGTCATCATCTCCGCGACCAGTTTATGGAAGCTGGAGCAGGTATGACCGGATGTAACTTCGGTGTGGCTGCCACCGGCGATTGCGTGGTTTGCACCAACGAGGGTAATGCGGATATGACCACTTCCATGCCTAAGCTCCATATCGTAGCGATGGGTATTGAGAAACTGGTTCCTGATTATAAGTCATTGGCTGTGTTCCAGCGTCTGCTTTGCCGCTGCGGAACCGGTCAGCCTACCACCGCCTTCACTTCTCATTTCCGCCAGGCTCGTCCGGGTGCCGAGATGCATGTGGTGCTGGTGGATAATGGCAGAAGCGATATTCTCGCCGATAAGGACCACTGGCAGACTTTGAAATGCATGCGTTGCGGAGCCTGCATGAACACCTGTCCGGTTTATCGTCGTTCAGGCGGTTACAGTTACACCTATTTTATACCGGGTCCTATTGGTGTGAACCTGGGTATGCTGAAGAATCCTCAGAAGTACAGCGACAATGTTTCTGCCTGCACCTTGTGCTTGTCTTGCGACAATGTCTGTCCTTCCAAGGTAGGACCGGGTTCGCAGATTTACGTATGGCGCCAGAGTCTGGAGAAGTTGGGCAAGGCAGATCCTGTGAAGAAGGAGATGTCGAATGGTATGAAGTATCTCTTCGACCGTCCTGCGCTCTACACCACAGCCTTGAAGTTTGCGCCACTCGCCAACCTGATTCCTGAATGCTGTACGCACTTCAGCAATTGGAATGCCTGGGGCATCGGTCACGCCATGCCTGAGTTTGCCAAGAAGAGTTTTCATCAATTATGGAAGGAGGGAAAAGTAAAATGAAGAAAGAAGATTTCCTGAACAAGTTGCGTAAGAATACGCACGTTCAATTCGATATGCCTGCCGTAGATGTGAAGGGTATCCAGTATGAGGATACGCTGAAACAGTTTATTGAGATGACGGAATCGGTAGGTGGCCATGTGATAGAGGCGAAGGAGGGTGAGAGTCTGGATGAGCTGGTGAAGAAGGCTTATCCGGAAGCCAAGGTCTTTGCCTCTCATCTGACAGAAATCACGATTGCCCAGAAGAATCCTGATACGGTGGCTGAGGCTAATGACCTGAATGGTACTGATGTGGGTATTGTTCGTGGTGAAGTGGGTGTTGCCGAGAATGGTTGCGTCTGGATTCCTCAGACCATGAAGGAGAAAGCGGTGCTTTTCATCTCGGAATACCTTGTGATATTCCTCGAAAAAGAGAAGATTGTGAACAATATGCATGAGGCTTATGCCCGTATTGAGATGGATCCGAAGTACAATTTCGGTATTTTCATCAGCGGTCCTTCCAAGACTGCAGATATCGAGCAGGCTCTGGTAATGGGTGCGCAAGCTGCCCGTGGTGTGACAGTTGTACTTTTGTAAAAGGCAGAAATCCCGAAGCTCACTATCGTGTGAACTTCGGGATTTCTCTTTATACTGTCCATTCATAGGTGTCGTAAACCACGCCTCTTCCTCCGTAACCTTCCTTGTGGGCGATGAGGCCCTCATTGATCCAGGCTCCCTGCTGTTCCGTAGAACTGCCGAAGTCCAGATAGGGATAATCGGGGTAATCATGATACATAATCTGTTCATAGATAGCCTCCATGGCTCCGAATTCCTTTCCCTCATCGTTGGTAGAACTATATTGTCCGTGTACCACTTGCTGGGTAATATAAAAGGTGAGGCCTCCTATAATGTGCCCGTTGCGATAAGCATTGTATTGGATGATATTCTCGGGGAATCGGCTTTTCAGAAGTTCCATTTCCTGAAGCGTGTGTACCGGTTTGGCACCAAATCGCTTTTCCAGGTTCTCATTCAATACCTCCCAGAATTCCGACAGGCTTGCATCTCTTACTACGGTCACTCCATTCTGATGAGCCTTCTTCAGGCGGCGCAGGTGGTCTTTGCGCCAGCGCAATTTCTGCTGCATGAAGATGGTTGTGCCGATATTGCGGAGCGAAAGATGAGCCTTGCATTTCCAGAAGATGGCATAGAGATCTTCTTCTGAAGGATGGAGATGATAGATCCAGGGAATAGGACGATACTGTACCTTCTCGAAACCCTGAAGGCGCAGATAGACATTCAGTTCCTCAAAGAGTTGGCAGACCTCTGAAATCGTGACGTGGATGTTCATGATCAGTCCGCCATAGGTGAGTCCGAAATGCGAGCAGAGGGTCTTGCCTACCTGATGGGCTGGCAGGATGGAATGAAGCTTTCCCTTCTTGAAGAATAGGAGAGAATAGTCCTTGAACCGGTCGGAATGGTAATCCATATAGTTGCGGTAAAAGAGAAACGTAGCGTTTCGGGCTTTTGCCACATACTCATCCCATTGCTGGCGATATTCGGGGGTGTATTTGATGATTTCAAACATGATGTCTTGCATATCTGAGGTATTCGTCATATTCGCGTATGTAGTCTTCTTCCTCAAACTTGTGGGAAGCCAGAACCAGACACAATGAGCCGGAAGAGAAATCATCCAGTGTTCGCCAGATATTGACATCCACGAACAGTCCCTCCCAAGGGTGGTTGAGATGATAGGTCTTCTTCTGTTTTCCATTATCCAGTGTTACCGAAAAGGAACCGCTGGCTGCTATGATGAATTCCTGGCATTCCTTGTGAGCATGGCCACCGCGACTTTCTCCGCCCGGAACATCATAGGTCCAGTAGGTACGGGCAATGGTAAAGGGAATATGCGTCTCTCCCTCTGCCACTGTCAGGTTGCCTCTAGGGTCGAATATCTTGGGTAATGTGATAATTCTTCCTAATTCTTTCATGTCTATTTCTTCATGTATGGGTCGGTTCCCAATACAGTCTTTGCCAGACGCTTTGCCTTGTCGCGGAGCTGATTGAGGTCATCACCCTTTTCACCGTAGCAGAGAACAACGCCCATGCGGCGGCCTACGTGAGCCTCTGGCTTGCCGAAGATACGGATGCGGGTGTGGTCTTCCTTCAGGGCATCGAGCATATTGTAGTTTAATGGCTCGGTGCTTTCCTCTGGCGAGAGGATGACGGCAGAACAGCCGATGTGCTCCAGATGGATTCCAGCGATAGGTAAGCCCATCACGGCACGGAAATGGAGTTCAAACTCGCTCAGATTGGTGGTGTGACCGAGGGTTACCATACCTGTATCGTGTGGTCGAGGACTCAACTCTGAGAAGATGACTTCGCCCTGCTTGCTCAGGAAGAACTCTACGCCCCAGAGACCGGCACCGGTCAATGCCTTGGTTACTTCACCTGCAATATGCTCAGCCTTCTTCAAAGCCTCCTCTGGAATCTGGAATGGCTGCCAACTCTCGCGGTAGTCGCCGCCCTTCTGTACGTGGCCGATAGGTGGACAGAAGAGGGTAGGACCGTCTTTCTGGGTGACGGTGAGCAGGGTGAACTCTGAATCGAAGTCGATGAATTCTTCGATGATTACTTCCTTCACGTCGCCACGACCTTCTTCCATTGCCTCCTTGTAAGCCTCCTTCAGTTCATCATCGTTGTGAACATAGCTCTGACCATGACCGCTTGAACTCATCAGTGGTTTCACTACGCATGGGAAACCGATTTCATCGGCAGCGTTCTTAAACTCCTCGAAGGTCTTGGCATAGAAATATTTGGCTGTGCGCAGCCCCAGTTCCTTGGCGGCAAGGTCGCGGATGGCACGGCGGTTCATCGTATAGTTCACGGCACGGGCAGAAGGTACAATCTGAATACCCTCCTTCTCGAAGTCGAAGAGTCGCTCGGTGCGGATAGCTTCAATCTCAGGCACGATGATGTCTGGGTGATGTTTCTCTACCACTGCGGTCAATGCGTCGCCATCGAGCATCGAGAACACTTCCCGCTCGTCGGCTACCTGCATGGCTGGTGCATTGTCATACTTGTCGCAAGCGATGACGTACTGTCCTGCTCGCTTTGCGGCGATGGTAAATTCTTTGCCCAGTTCGCCTGAGCCCAAAAGCATAATCTTCTTCATTTATATGATGTTTAATATTTTATGTCCCTAAAATTAATCACTAATCACTAATAATTAATCACTAAGTCCGAACTTCTTTCTGATAAATTCTGCGATAAACTTCTCTGTTTCTTCGATTCCCAGATGGCTGCTGTTGATGCAGAGGTCGTAGCTCTCGCTGTGTCCCCACTTCTTGCCTGTATAGTAATCGTAGTAAGATGCGCGCTGCTCCTCATGGCTTTCGATGAACTTGCGGGCGCTAGCTCTGTCGATGTCCTTTCGCTTGCAAACTGCCTTGATGCGGTCGTCGATGTTGGCGGTGATGAAGATATTTATCACATTCTTGTAATCACGCAGCACATAGTCGGCGGTTCTGCCCACAAACACGCAGTTGCCCTCATCGGCAGCCTTTCTGATGGCGTCGCTCTGGAACTTGTACAGACCTTCCTGCGAGAAGTCGTTGTGATAGAAATTGTTATCGCTCAGGAAGGGCAGATGGGTATGGAAGAGAGACTTGAAGAATCCCTTCTGCTCATCGTTCTGCTCGAAGAATTTCTCAGAGAATCCACTCTCCTTGGCGGCAAGATTCAGCAGCTCACGGTCGTAACATTTGCAACCGAAATCCTCTGACAGCTTCTCGGCGATGATATGGCCGCCGCTACCTATCTGGCGACCTACGTTTATGATAATCTTATTCATAAGCTTAAAAAATTAGCTGTTAACTGTTAACCATTAACCGTTAACTTTCATATTTTCTTTATGTTGTCTTTTCAACTTGTTCATGTACCATGACATTACGATGGCAGCGATGACTGCGGCTGAGAAGTCGGAGATAGGCATACTGTACCATACACCATCAATGTCCCATATCATCGGCAGAAAAGCCAGGAGCGGCAGAAGGATGAGCAACTGTCTCGACAAGGAGAGGAAGATACTGATCTTCACCTTTCCGATGCACTGGAAGAAGTTGGTGATAACCATCTGGAACCCGATGACCGGGAAGCAGAACATCACTACTCTGATCGCCTTAATGCCCAAGTCTATCAGTTGCTTATCGGTAGTAAACATTCTCGCGCAGTAGTAAGACAGGAACATCGCTATCAGCCAGCCCGTTACCATAATGGCGGTGGCGGCAATGATGCTCAGGTTCAGTACGCGAATCAGTCGGTCCAGTTTCTGGGCTCCATAGTTGTATCCGGCTATAGGCTGCATTCCCTGGTTTACGCCGAATACGAACATCACGAACACCATCGCAATACCATTGGCTATTCCGTAGGCTCCCACGGAGAGGTCGCCTCCGAACCGTACCAGCTGGTTGTTGATGAAGATGACGATGATGCAGGCGCACAC
>OIYK01000015.1_pt1 | contig 35283 bp, 30 predicted proteins | sample 1588361 | NCBI WGS metagenome assembly OIYK01 (sample SAMN03283293) | human gut metagenome | biome: human-associated habitat; material: feces | host: Homo sapiens | place: Peru | collected 2012 | reverse complement strand
GCGTGCGAGGCGAAATGTTGAAAAACTCGTGTCACCCTGTCACCGTGTCACCGTGAACACTGAGCTGAGAATGCGCTGTATAGCTCTCTTGCTATGGGCATAATCTCTCCTGTCTCCGCCTCCGTTGGCTTTCGGAAGTAGAGATCCGTACATTACTGTTTTTGTCGCCACGCCTCCAAAGTAGGTAATAAGGTACTAATCTGTGTCACACGGTGCAAAGATACAAAAAATAAAATAAATGAGAGTTCCCACTGTGGGAACTCGTAAACGATAATTACTGTTTTTTTAGAATCTTTTAAACGATAAGGACTGAAAAATATACCCGATACTAGCAAGTTGCAGAAGAATTTGGTGCGAACTGTATGGTTGAAACGGACTAGGAGGCCCAAAAGCTCCAAACCTTGGGCAGCCCCCTGGGTTAATGGCAGTCAACAAGACACCCTGTAAAGGCAAAAGCCTTATAAATTGCTTGATCTTTGAAAGCTTTTGCCCATACAGGGCGACAGGTTTGCATCCATAAATACCCAGGGCGATGCCCTGGGAGGGCACTGAAAAAGTCCCTTCATGGGTTATGTTAGTTTAACATTCGATCTTTGAAATAGTGTACCCAAAAGTTGCATATGTGCAATATTTTTTGTATCTTTGTAGGAAAAAACAAGGATTATGCTAGAGCAACAACAGACCATATCATTCAGTGATTATTCAAGTTTGTATGACTTGATTATCCCAAAAGACAACCTGCTCCGCCAGATTACTGACCTGGTGGACTTTAGTTTCGTATACCAGGAATTGCAGGACAAGTATTGTCATGACAATGGTCGTACAGCAGAGAGTCCTATCCGTATGTTTAAGTATCTTCTTTTAAAGGTAATCTATGACATATCGGATGTTGATGTTGTTGAACGTACTCGCTATGATATGTCGTTTAAGTACTTCTTGGGATTAACTCCTGAGGAGACTAATCTGATTAATCCTAGTTCCTTGACCAAATTCCGTCGACTTCGCCTGAAGAATATGGACCTGTTGGATCTTCTTATCAAGAAGACTGTTTCTATTGCTATAGAAGCAGGTGTCCTCAAGTCTAGAACCATCATTGTTGATGCAACCCATACGCATTCTCGTTCCAACCCTATCAGTGCAGCAAAGAGTTTGGAGTATTATTGCAAGGCCGTAATCAAGGTCGTTAATTCTGTGGATGACAGCATGGAATTGCCTGAGCTTCCAAAAGAAAAGAAGTATTCTTCTATCATGACTGCTGCCAAAACGATAGTTGCTACGGTGGAAGCTGATGCTGCAACTGCCAATATGCCTGCAGTCAAGGAGCGTCTCAATATGCTGAAAGAAACCATTTCAGACGCAGAGACCCGAGGCGTAATATCAAAAGATGCAGATGCCCGTACAGGACATAAAACAGCACATTCTTCATTCTTTGGCTATAAGACGCATATAGCTATGAGCGATGAGAGAATTATCACCGCAGCTACCGTCACCTCCGGCGAGAAGGGTGATGGACAGCAATTGCCTGAATTGATAAAAAAGACAGAGGAAGCAGGAATGGAAGTTGATTCCATAGTAGCAGATAAGGCATATTCCAGCAAGGAGAATCTCAAAATGGCAAAGGAAAACAATATGCGCCTCTCTGCTCGTTTAAGCTCTGTAATTGACGGTAATCGAACAAACAAACTCCCTTTTGAATACAACAAGGATGCAGATCTGTACGTCTGCCCAGCAGGGCATCTGGCGAAATGGAAAGAGATGAATAATCGCAAAAATGACAAGCGTCACAGAAACTCCAGCATTACCTATTATTTTGATGTGGACAAATGCAAGGTCTGTCCATTACGTGAAGGTTGCTACAAGGAAGGAGCCAAGACAAAAACATATGCGGTTACCATCAAATCGGATGAACAGTTGGAGCAAATCGAATATCAAAAAACAGAAGAGTTTATAAATCTTCAGAGGAAACGATACAAGATAGAAGCCAAAAACTCCGAACTTAAGAATGTCTTAGGATATGACAGAGCCCTGTCATACGGTTTGTCGTGCATGGAAATGCAGGGAGCTTTGACTATTTTCGCTGCAAATGTGAAGAGAATCATCAAATTGATGCAAAATGCATAAGGGGGGAAGTAGATTTCTCTATATATTGCCGAATTAAGCGCCAGAAACGCTATAGAAAGCTATTTGGGGCTATATTCCTGTCCAAAAAAGTATTCCACTTTTAAAAGATGAAATGCTTCTTGGACAAGAATTAAAGTTCAAAAACAAGCTATGCAACTTAAAATTGGGTACCTTTTTCAGTGCCCTCCCAGGGCTAGGAGCTTCTGCCCTTTCAGGGCGTATTGGGTTATTTCAACCGTACAAATCGAAATATTTTAGACATCGAACGCTGTGAAAGGGAAAAAGACGGTTTCGTGACAGTTTTTCCATTTCAAAGCGTTTTATTTGGCATTATTTATATAAAAATCTGGTTCCTTGTACAAATAGAAAAGACTCCGCAAAGGTTTTTAAAACTTTTTTTTAAGTTGATGGTAAATTTGTTGCCATTTTATTTTTTTGTTTCAAATATTTTTAGTACCTTTGCAAACGTTATCCTGAATACAATCTTTTTACCTTAAAGAAAACTAATACCTATTGAATGTAGAGCAGTTGTCTGAGAAGATAGCTGCTCTTGTCTTTTTTATAGCTCCCCATATAATAAATACCGCAAAACATCCGTTTTTATGTATAGAAACAAGTCTTATCACTTGTATAAATCATCACATAAGAAACAATGGAAACAGAAGTTAAGAAGATTCCTTATCTCGACCTGAAGGCAATCAATGAGCCTTACGAGAAGGAGATAAAGGATGCTATCAACAAGGTGGTCAACAGCGGATGGTATCTGCAAGGCGAAGCCGTAAAAAGGTTTGAGAAATCGTATGCACAGTTTATCGGTACTGAATACTGCATCAGCTGCGCTAACGGGACGGATGCGCTCAAACTGATGCTGATGGGCGAACTGGCTATCGGAAATCTGCTGAAAGGTGATGAGGTGATTGTGCCTGCCAACACTTATTTCGCTACCGTACTTGCCATCAGCAGCGTAGGACTGACACCTGTATTGGTGGATGCCAATATCGATACATTACAGATAGATGACCGGTTGATAGAAGCCCGAATCACACCGAAGACCAAAGCCATCATGATTGTTCATCTCTATGGCAAACTGGCGTGGACTCCGAAGATAGCAGAAATCTGCAAGAAGCATCATCTCTTGCTTTTCGAAGACAATGCGCAGGGATTCGGATGCTCCACTACTCTATCTGATTCTTCTGAAAAATCATCGAAAAGAAGATATACCGGAAATCTTTCGGATGCTGCCGCCCATAGTTTTTATCCTAGCAAGAATCTGGGAGCATTGGGAGATGCAGGAGCTGTAACTACCAATAACAGGGAATTGGCGGAAGCTATCATGGCACTACACGAATACGGAAAGATAGAAGACGGCATCTTCAGATACCAGGGTGTCAACTCGCGCCTGGATGAGATTCAGGCTGCGGTACTGAATGTGAAACTGCAATATCCTGAGAACGAACAGAAAGCGAGATACAGACAGGTGCAGCTATATCTGGAGCATCTGGATGACAGCATCAGGGACAGATGCATCGCTGCGAAACTCATCTCTCCTGCTCATGAAAATGTTTTCCACGTTTTCCCTTTCCTTACCCCGAAACGAGACCAACTGAAAGCTTTCCTGGCTGAGAATGGGGTCGGCACAAAGATTCATTACTTCCGCCCACCCTATCTGCAGCCATGCTATCGGGAAATGAATCATCTGGAATTTCCGATAGCCAAGAGAATAGCTGACGAAGAACTGAGTCTACCTTGCAACTCATCGCTCAACGATGAAGATATCATCAGAGTAAGCAAACTCATCAACCAGTTCTTGGTTTAAAGATACTGCACCTTGGCACCGATAGAGAGGCCGAAGACATCCCAGAAACCGGCATTGCCATTACGGTAGAAACGCATAAAGTAGATATCCGTTGTACCCAACTCATAGAAGAACGTAATACTCTTGATACGCTTACGTTTATTGTGCGGAATATCATACTTAAAACGTTCACCCAAGGCGATATTAGGACGGACTCTGGTAGAGAACGGATAGTAGCCGCTTTCATACTTGGTAGGCTGCTTTGTCCAGAAATCATGTCCGAACACCGTATTGAAATACAGGCTGCACTCCAGCGGTTCAAACCACCAGCCCTTACCGATATTACGACGCCAAGGAATGAAATTCTCCTTGAGCGTCATGGTTAACTTCTCATCGTCAGAACTGAACTTCGGGATGTAGCCAAACAAGAGCTGCGTTTCCCACTGGCGGCGCTTACCATATTCCCATCCGATACCCAGCGAAATGATACCCATATTGCCACAGGTCTGAATGATGCCACTAGTAGGTATCAGCAAATCCCAATGCTTACGGTAGCGCATGACGCGGCGGTCATATCGGGTCAGTTTGCCATCCGCCAACACCAGAGTATCATGAACGATACTATCCTTCTGTTCCAACTCCTCACTTTTCCCGGTAACCTCACCGGCAGCATGAACCTGTACAGAACCTGCAGCAAACAAAGCTCCCAGAATGAATATATGCTTAAAACTCAATAACTTCATAACGATAACCTTTTGGAGTAATGGTGAATATATAGTATTGATGCTTAGCGGCATTAGCCACCTGATAATAGATGGTGCCATCGCCATAAATATCTTCTTGCTTGGTATGATGACCATGACCGCAAAGGCAGAACATCAAACCTGGGAACTGATGCGTATAAAAATTGAAGACCTTAGCCACATTATTATTAAACTGTTCTGAATAAGGTCCTGCATGCATGCAGACAACGGTACGCGAAAAGTCATCTGCATCTGCCTTAACCTGCTCTTCCATGAAATCGAAATTAGGTACAGGGCGGGAATAGTCAAACTCTATGGCATTGGTATTGAGGCAAACAAACTTTACCTTACCGGCGATGAAACTGAAATCCGGATTACCAAAGATTTTCTGATAAGACTGGTTACCTGTTCCCAAACAGTCATGATTACCCAGCAGAGCCACGAAAGGTATCTTCAACTTCTGAAGATGGTCACGGGTCCACTGAAACTCACGGGTAGCACCAAAGTCGGTAAGGTCTCCACAATGAATCACGAAATCGAGGGAATCACTGCGGCGATTGATATCATTAACCTCACTCTTCAAATCGTCCAACCACTGGTGAGAATCGCTGATCATAGCGAAACGGATGGTATCTTTCGATTTGACAGCAGCTTCTATCTTCTGAATATTGGTAACATTCAGATTTCTTGCCCCATCGATTTGCACATCATACGGATGAACATCGAAGACAGTATCGCAGGATACCACCATACAGAGACAACAGACTGCCAGGATATAGGGAATAATTTTATGCATTCTTGTCTTATTATCTTTAAAAACTCTTTTTTATAACTCTTAAATACTACTTTTTCCTCTTTTTCAACCTTGCATAGAAACCTTGCAACCTGCCTGGCTGGCAACCGGCATCAAGCAGTTTCTTCAAATCACGATAGGCTTCGTCCTTTCTTCCAAGCAGAATCAGGATGTCTACATGATTGAAAGCAAAATCCTCATTACCGGCATCCAACTCCATCGCCTTGGCGTAATCAAACTCTGCCAGCTCAAGCATACCCCTCTCCTTCTCCATGCCACCTCTTGCAGCATAAGCCATCGCACTGTCAGGGTACTGCTCTATCAGACTGTTAATGCCATCGTAAGCCTCGGTATAATGCTTATCTTTCTCATTGAGCAAAGCCAGACCGAGTTGCGCCTGGAAGTTGCCAGGAACAAGTACCAGAAGATTCTGATAATCTAGACGCGCAAAGTTATAACGGAGCAACTTCTCATTGACAAAGGCACGATAGAACAAACCGGCGATATTGGTATTGTTCAGAAAGAGTACCTTATCAAGATCATCCTTGGCATATTGCCATTGCTCCAGCTGGATATTCCAAGCAGCCTTCTTCAGTCGCAGATCGATACTGTCGGGATGATATGCAAGCACTTCTGTAGCCTTGGAGAGTGAATCGCGCAAGGCTTTATTCTGAGCAGCACGTGGCTTGTCGGCATCTACGTTCTGCGCAGATACAGATAAAGAAACCATCGATGCCAATAATAATGTATAAAAACTTTTCATGGTGCAAAGTTAAGAAGACTTTTGCAAACTGCCAAATAAAAAACTATAAAACTTATTTGAGTTTACAAAAAGAACTAAATTTCAGAAAGACAGGACAATCAACAAGAAAAGCCTTAAGAGAAAGAAACACTCCTCTTAAGGCTTTTATCTATAAAGCATCTGGATAGAAAATTCACCCAGCGCCAAAAAATCCATTTACAGATTAAGCATTCTTAATCCAGTTAACGATCCATGCGCCAACCTCAGTTGTGCCATACTGAGCACCACCCTCAACCTGAATTTCAGGAGTGCGTACATTGGCATCGAGAGAAGCATCTACTGCCTTGCGGAGCAAGGTGCCCTCCTCGTTCAAACCGAAGTGCTCCAACAACATAGCTGCAGAAAGAATCTGAGCTACAGGGTTAGCCAGGTTCTTGCCAGCTGCCTGTGGCCATGAACCATGAACAGGCTCGAACAATGGTGTGTGCTCACCGAGAGAGCTAGATGGCTGCAAGCCCATAGAACCGGTGATGCAAGAAGTCTCATCGGTCAGGATATCGCCGAAGGTATTCTCTGTAACGATAACATCGAAGAATGTAGGCTCTGTCAACACGCGCATAGAAGCGTTGTCGATGAACATATAGTCGGTGTTTACCTCAGGATACTGTGGCTCCATCTCCTTGGCAATCTGACGCCAGAGACGAGAAGATGCCAATACGTTTGCCTTATCTACTACTGTGAGGTGCTTGTTGCGCTTCATGGCAAACTCGAAAGCTACCTTCAGGATGCGCTCAATCTCAGGACGGGTATAGATATCAGTATCGTATGCCTTGTCGTTATCCTGATACTTCTCACCGAAGTACATACCGCCAGTCAACTCGCGGATGACTACGAAGTCAGCACCCTTCAGGAGTTCAGCCTTCAATGGTGACTTGTGGAGCAGGCAATCGAAAGTTGCTACTGGGCGAACATTAGCGAAGAGGCCCAACTTCTTACGCATAGCGAGCAAGCCCTGCTCAGGACGAACCTTGGCTGTAGGGTTGTTGTCGAAACGTGGGTCGCCAACGGCTGCGAAGAGCACAGCGTCAGCATCCATACAAGTCTTGAAGGTTTCCTCTGGGAATGGATCACCTACCTCGTCGATAGCGTGAGCGCCGCAGATAGCCTCGCTGTAAGTAAACTCGTGGTTGAACTTCTCTGCAATGGCCTGCATAACTGCTACGCCCTGCTTCATAATCTCTGGTCCGATACCATCACCGGCGAGAACTGCAATGTTTAATTTCATCTTATTTGATTTTTTAATTGTTTTATTGTTTATAACCTTCGGAGATAATTCTGTAATCTTCGGAGATATTTTCATAATCTTCGGAGATAATTTCGTAATCTTCGGAGATATTATTCCATATCAAGATTTCGAGGCGACGCTGGCTGTTCATCGCTCTTATCTGCCTCATACATATTAAGCATTTTGAGCGTTGCCTTGATAGCTGCCTCCGTCTGGTCGGCATCCAAGCCTCGGGTACGCCAGATACGGTCACCTTCACGCCAGGTGATGACGGTCTGAACGAGGGCATCGGTACGACCACCAGGTGGGATGGTTACCTGATAGTTGTCGAGCTTAGGGAAGGTTTTGCCGAGCTTCACCTTGTAGATATTGCGGAGGGCTTTCACGAAAGCATCATACTGACCATCACCGGAGCTCTGGTCTTCATACTCCTTGCCATCGATTTCTACCTTTACACTGGCTATTGGCTTCAAACCGTATGAGGTTGATACCATGTAACTTACCAGTTTCACCTTATCCTCTGGAGCTCCATGCTTCAATACATCACTCACGATGTATGGCAGGTCGTCCTGGGTTACCAGTTCCTTGCGGTCGCCGAGTTCTGTGATTCGCTTGGTCACCGCCTTGGTCTGCTCAGGCGTCAGTTCCAATCCCAGTTCATTGAGGTTCTGCACGATATTCGCCTTACCAGAGTTCTTACCCAACGCATACTCACGATGTCTGCCGAAACGCTCAGGTACCAGGCCGTTGCAATAAAGCTTGTCCTTGTTGTCACCATCGGCATGCACACCAGCTACCTGGGTAAAGACGTTGTCTCCTACTACCGGAGTATTCGGAGCCACGGCAATGCCACTATATCCTTCAACCAATCGGGAAATATCGTTCAAACGGTCTTCCTTAATATTGGTCTTTGCCTCGAACATGTCTTTCAGAATCACCTGAACACTTGCCAATGGTGCATTGCCACAACGCTCACCCAGACCATTCACAGTAACATGGAGACCCTTGGCGCCGCTCAATACGGCAGCCAGCGAGTTGCTCACAGCCAGATCGTAGTCGTTATGGGCATGGAAGTCGAAGTGAGAATTCGGATAACGGCGCACCATCTGGCGCATATACTCCACACACTGCAATGGGTTCAGGATACCCAAAGTATCAGGAAGCAGGAAGCGCTTGATAGGCAACTTCACCAGCTCGTCCATCATCGTGAAGAGATAGTCACGACTGTCGCGCATTCCGCTCGACCAGTCCTCCAGGTAGAGATTTACGGTGAAATCCTTGCTCAGGGCATAGTCGATGGTCTGCCTGATATGAGCGAGATGCTCCTCAGGCGACATCTTGAGTTGCTGTGTGCAATGCTTGTAGCTACCCTTAGCCAAGAGGTTGATGACATGACCGCCGCATTCAGCAATCCAATCCACACTCTTGTTGTTATCCACGAATCCCAATACCTCAACGGAATCCAGTTTACCTATAGTCTTTGCATAACGGCAAATTCGAGCGACAGCATCCTTTTCACCTTCTGACACACGCGCTGAAGCCACCTCAATGCGATCTACATTGATGTCGTGCAACAGCATTCTTGCTATCATCAACTTCTCGTGAGGAAGAAAACTGACACCATTGGTCTGCTCGCCGTCGCGCAGCGTGCAGTCCATGATCTCAATCTCCTTGATGCGGGAATTATCTCTCTTTGCGTTAACGTTCATCTTAATTATTAATGTTAAGTGTTAAATGTTAAGTGTTAAATGAGGCTTTCGCCCTATCAACCTGCTTCTTACCCTGCAAGTCAACATTCAACACTCAACATTCAACATTACCTATTTATTCTTCTCTTCCCAAGCCTCAACCTTGTCGCGGTTCTGAACGAGGAAGTCTACATCGTCCAAACCATTCTCCAAACAGTGTTTCTTGTAGCCATTGATTTCAAAGTGCTCGCTCTTGCCGGTAGCAAGATTGGTCACGGTCTGGTTAGGAAGATCTACCTTCACCTCTGTCTTGTGATCCTTGTCGATGCTCTCGAAAAGTTCTTTCAGGAATTCCTCGCTTACTACTACTGGCAATACGAGGTTGTTCAATTCGTTGTTCTTGTGAATATCAGCAAAGAAAGAGCTGATGACTACACGGAAGCCTGCACCTGCGATAGCCCAAGCAGCGTGCTCACGGGAAGAACCTGAACCGAAGTTCTTGCCTGCTACGAGGATGACACCACTGTAAGATGGGTCGTTCATCACGAAGTCTGGCTTTGGAGTTCCGTCGGCATTGTAGCGCCAGTCGCGGAAGAGGTTGTCGCCCATGCCCTCTTTATCGATGGCCTTGAGGAAACGGGCTGGGATGATCTGGTCTGTATCTACATTCTCCAAAGGAAGAGGAATGCAGCTTGATGTAATTACATTGAATTTCTGTTTCATAACTGTACTTATCAATTGTACATTATTAATTGTACATTATTAATTTAAAATTACATAAACTCTCTTGGGTCGGTAATCTTACCAGTGATAGCGGCAGCAGCTGCTACGTATGGACTGGCAAGGATGGTGTGGGAACCTGGTCCCTGACGACCCTCGAAGTTACGGTTGGATGTACTTACAGAGTACTTGCCTGCAGGAATCTTATCATCGTTCATTGCCAGGCAGGCAGAGCATCCAGGCTGACGGATTTCGAAGCCGGCAGCCTCAACAATCTTATCAATTCCCTCTTCACGTATTTGTTTATCAACCAACCATGAGCCTGGTACAAGCCAAGCAGTTACGCCATCTGCCTTCTTTTTTCCTTTAACAAGAGAAGCGAAAGCACGGAAGTCTTCAATACGACCATTGGTACATGCGCCCAAGAATACATAATCGATAGGATGACCCTCGAGTTTTTCGCCTGGCTGGAAGCCCATGTAGTTGAGGCTCTTCTTGAAACCAGCCTGCTCTTCCTCAGGAATCTCATCGAGCGTTGGGATACTTTCGGTGATGCCGATACCCATACCTGGATTGGTACCATAGGTGATACGTGGTTCGATATCCTTTGCCTCGAAAGTCAACTCCTTGTCGAATACAGCATCATCGCCACTCTTCAAGGTCTTCCAGTAAGCCACAGCCTTGTCCCCCTCTTCACCCTTAGGTGCATATTCACGGCCCTTGATGTACTCGAATGTGGTCTCATCGGGAGCTACGAAACCACCACGGGCACCCATCTCGATAGAGAGGTTGCAGAGGGTAAGACGACCTTCCATAGACATATCCTTCACTACATCGCCACTGTACTCAACGAAGTAACCGGTAGCACCTGAAGTAGTGAGCTGGCTCATCAGATAGAGAGCAACGTCCTTGGCAGTAACGCCCTTGCTGAGCTTACCGTTGATGCTGATACGCATAGACTTTGGCTTGCTCTGGAGAATACACTGTGAAGCCATCACCATCTCCACCTCAGAAGTACCGATACCGAAAGCTACGGCACCCATTGCACCATGAGTAGAAGTATGAGAGTCGCCACAGACGATGGTCATACCAGGAAGAGAAAGACCCTTCTCTGGACCTACCACGTGGATGATACCATTATCCTTTGTGTTCATGGCAAAGTGAGTTACGCCGAAATCAGCGGTATTCTTTGCCAAGGTATCTACCTGCTTCTTTGAGATAGGATCCTCGATTGGTTTATCCTGATCATGAGTAGGAGTATTGTGGTCAGGCATACAGAAAATCTGGTCTGGACGGAACATCTTGAGTCCGCGTGCTCGCATACCAGCGAATGCCTGAGGTGATGTTACTTCGTGACAGTAGAGACGGTCGATGTAAAGTTGTGTAGGACCGTCCGGAACAATCTGGACAACGTGTTTGTCCCAAATCTTGTCGAATAATGTATTCATAATATCTCTTGTTATATATATATGTTTATCTAATCTTAAACTTGTTGATACAATCAATGTAAGCCTCAACAGAAGCCGTAACGATGTCGGTATCTGCACCGAAGCCATAATATACATGACCATCGTATTCCACCTGCATGTGAACCTTGCCCACATCATCAGAGCCCTTGTCGATAGCCTGGATGGTGAACTCCTTGAGGTTCATCTCCTTGGTGATGACCTTCTTGAGAGCATTGATAGCAGCATCTACCGGACCGTTACCAGATGATGCAGCCTCAAACTTCTGACCTGCAATATCAAGCCCGATACTTGCCACGCTCTTCACGCCCTTACCTGTAGTAACCTGCAACCAGTCGAGCTGAACACCATGCTTATCAGCAGAATCAGCACCGGCAAGCATCAAAACATCCTCATCGGTAACTTCCTTCTTCTTATCAGCCAGTTGGAGGAACTTCTTGTAAATCTTGTCGAGCTTCTCCTCATCATTAATCTCTACACCATTGACATGGAGACGGTACTTCAATGCAGCACGACCAGAACGGGCTGTCAATACGATAGCATTGTCATCCAATCCCACATCCTTAGGATCAATGATTTCGTAAGTCTGGACATTCTTCAAGACACCATCCTGATGGATACCGGAAGAATGAGCAAATGCATTGCGACCCACGATAGCCTTGTTTGGCTGAACAGGCATATTCATCAGGCTGCTCACCATGCGTGAGGTAGGAATAATCTTGGTGGTATTGATGTTGGTATCAATATTGATATGCTTGTGACACTTCAGAATCATGGCAATCTCTTCGAGCGAAGTATTACCTGCACGCTCACCGATACCATTGATGGTAACCTCAACCTGGCGTGCACCATTCAAAACACCCTGCAGGGTATTGGCAGTAGCCATACCGAGGTCGTTATGACAGTGGGTAGAAAGGCGTGCCTTGTCAATGCCATCAACATGCTCCATGAGATACTTGATTTTGTCACCATATTCATCAGGCAGACAATAACCTGTAGTATCAGGAATGTTCACTACAGTAGCACCCGCCTTGACAACAGCCTCTACGACACGAGCCAGATACTCATTATCGGTACGGCCTGCATCCTCAGCATAGAACTCTACGTCCTCAACATACTTTTTAGCATACTTGACAGCAGCTACAGCACGTTCGATGATTTCCTCGCGGGTAGAATTGAACTTATACTTGATATGACTGTCGCTGGTACCGATACCGGTATGGATTCTCTTATGCTTGGCATACTGCAAAGCCTCAGCAGCACAATCAATATCTTTTTCTACGGCACGGGTAAGTGCACAAATAGTAGGCCATGTTACAGCCTTAGAGATTTCTACCACTGAATTGAAGTCGCCCGGACTTGATATTGGAAATCCAGCCTCAATTACATCCACGCCCAACTGCTCCAGTTGCTTTGCCACCTGAATCTTCTCAACTGTGTTCAACTGACATCCCGGAACCTGTTCGCCATCACGGAGGGTCGTGTCGAAAATGTATAATCTGTCACTCATATCATTAAAATTTTAAATTTACACCTTATTATATATATAAGAGCTACACATTATTATATATATAAGAGCTACACATTCAGAACGCACTACGTTTATATAGCAATCCGTGCAGAAGCATCAGATAAAGTAAAAAGCCTTCCCCCACTCCATAGACGGAAGTGTAGAAAGGCTTTTAATATCTTATGCGATGAACTATACGCACACCTTATCACTTCCGCCCACAAACTGCAGTCGAAGTCGAATAATAATGCTTGTAATGTTCAACAATGTTGTTCTCATATCTATCTTATTATGTTATATTCTTAAATTCGCATGCAAAGGTAACACTTTTATTTGATACCAGCAAACAATTTATAACTTTTTTAATAGAAATGATAACAAATTCCTATAATCTTATGGATTTTTTACCTAAAAACGTTAATCCTGTGCAAAAATTTGGTGAAAAAGCCAGTTTTTGAGTGAAAAAACTGACAAACTCTAACCTTAGAAAGGCAGATTCTCTGCAGGCGGCGGTGGTAGCGGACTACCATCCTGCCCTCCGCCATTCATCCTAGAGCCTACAATCTCACCACCTTCTTCGACAGGTGCTGCTGCAGCATCCTGCGGATCCTGGAATCGGGTAAATTCTCCACGGAAGTTCAGGAGAACATCTCCAACAGAGCCCTTACGGTGCTTGGCAATGATAATCTGTGCCATACCATGAAGGTCATTACCCTTTTCATCCTGATAGATGTGATAATATTCCGGGCGGTGAACGAAAAGCACCATATCGGCATCCTGCTCAATGGCACCGGATTCACGGAGGTCACTCAACTGAGGTCGCTTTCCTTCCAAACCCTCACGGTTCTCTACATTACGGGAGAGCTGTGAAAGAGCAAGCACAGGAATATTCAGCTCTTTGGCAATACCTTTGAGCGAACGGGAGATGGTAGATACCTCCTCCTGACGGCTGCCAAACTTCATACCATTGGCATTCATCAGCTGGAGATAGTCGATCATCAACAGTTTAACACCCTTTTCCCTTACCAGTCGGCGCGCCTTGGTACGGAGTTCAAAAACAGAAAGACCAGGCGTATCATCAATATAAATAGGTGCACCTGTCAGTTTTCTCAGTTTTTTATCCAACCGTTCCCATTCAGGCTGTTCCAATTGTCCGTTCAGTATTTTTTTACCCGAAATCTCGCAAACATTCGAGATGAGTCGGTTCACCAACTGAACGTTATTCATTTCCAGAGAGAAGAATCCGATAGGCACATCATAATCAACCGCCACATTCTTGGCAATACTCAATGCAAAGGAAGTCTTACCCATGGCAGGACGACCGGCAATAATCACAAGGTCGGACGGTTGCCAACCTGATGTCATATCATCCAACCCACGATAACCCGTAGGAATACCGGTAAGACCACCCGAGTTCTGAGCAGCGCGCTGCAAGATGGCAACGGCCTCCTTTACAACCGGATCAATCTGTGTATAATCCTGCTTCATATTGTTCTGCGAAAGCTGGAAGAGTTCACCTTCAGCTTTCTGCATCAGTTCATCCACATCCACACCTTCTTCATACGCCATCGTCTCGATGTCGCCGGCATAATGAATCAGCTGGCGCTGCATATATTTCTGCGCCAGGATACGGGCATGCGACTCTACATGGGCAGCCGAAGCCATGCCTGCAGAAATATCCATGAGATATTGTGCTCCTCCCACCTTATCCAGTTCGCCAGTCTTGGCTAACTGATCGGCAAGAGTCATGATATCCACAGGCCGTTCCTCCATGTTCATCACCTGGATAGCCTGATATATTCTCTTATGACGCGGGTCATAAAAAGTATCCGGCTTGAGCAACTCCGACACCACCGAAAAGGCATCAGAATCTATCATCAAGGCACCCAGTACCGCCTGCTCCACATTCACAGCCTGCGGCTGCAAATGGGCGTAGGTTGGATCTATCTGTACCTTATTCTTATTTTTATTATTCTCCGCCATCTTTATTGTTTTTTCCTTTCCTCGATAACTTTTTTTGTTATAAATTCCAATTCTATAGGCGCAATACCACGATCATCGAGCCAATCTCCCATCTCGAGCAGACCGAATGCATCTATATCTTCCTTAGGAGAAAAAGCTGCATGACCAGATGCTTCATCCAAAAATCTGATAGCTGCAGTTCCTCCCTTTTTCACGAGAACGCAGAGTCCATAATAGAAAAATTTCATAGACTCCCATCTGTGGTCTTGTGGCTTGGAAACTTTGCTCACCATCGCAGATAACATTTTCATGAACATGCGTTCCTTTTCATCCTTATCCATATCTGTCATGTCAGAATTCAATATATCCCTGATTTCATTATCATCACTATTTTGCAGATAAGGTTCTATTAAAGCCATTGCATGGTCAATGTTTTTATCGCCTTCCGATTCTGAAAAGAGCAAAGAGAAAGCCAGTCTGCATTCTACCTGTTCTTCCTTAGGATACTGTTCATCCATCTGGAAAGCCCATTCCAAAGCCTCTTTATAATGATGGAGTTTCAATAAGAGATCGGTCTTTTTCAGCTTGAGCTTAAACTGCTTACTCTCATCTGATTCTTCTTTAATCAAGCAATTCAATGTTATTAAAGCCGCCGGGTCTTTTATCTCCTCTTCTATTTCTAATTTCAACTCCGTGGCAGCCTTATAAGTTGGGCTTGTATTCTTAATCACATAGAGATGTTCAAGCGCTTCATCATATTTTTCCTCCGATTTGTATGCCAATGCAAGCATCATATGCTCTTCGTCGGTATATTTTTCCAGATTACGCAAAATCTTGCTAACAAAGGCATAGTCACCTCTTTTAGCAGAGAAACGGGCCAGCGACAGGCGATACTTGTCATATTCCGGTTTTGCAAACAGTCCCGTAGTAAAGAAAGGAATTTCCTTCTGCACTTCGAAAGGATTATCAAATGCCTTCCTCATTGGAGAGAGAGTATAGAATCGGTAGAGGTCCTGCACATAGCGATGACGAACCCTGATTGCACGTTTCTTCTTTTCCTCTTCAGAGAGATTCTCTTCATGTTCCATTACCGAATCAAGCAGTGTGACATTTTCAGAATCCTTTGCTTCTGTAGAATCAGTCTCATCCTCTACTGGCTCTTCGGTATTCTGCTCTTTTTCCACCTCATCTTCTTCGTCATAAAAAACAGGACCAGACACCATATTTTCCGGGGCAACATCCAATGATTCAATAAATTCCTTAGATGTATTATTCAATGAAAGAATGATGCTATACAGATCGGTATCACACATAGAGGCACCTTTCAAGAGATTGTTGATGAAATTGCGATGCTGTTTCATCGTAGCCCGAACATTCTTGAGCGTAGAATTACGGACATAGAAAGGAACAAACCAATTATAGAGTGAATGGAAATGACCGAAGCTCTTCTGGTTGGCAAACTGATGATAATAGACATCAACTCCTATATCTTCTGAATTCAACATATAGTCGAAGGCTCCCTTAAGGGCATCATCAGGATTCTCCCCATCTGCTGAGAAGCAATTAAGTCCCAATTCACCCGTTTGGTCTATCTTTTCGGCCAAATCCTGAGTAAAAGAAGTGAACATGGTCTTCACCACGGAATGCATCATCTCCTTGCTATCCTTTTTACTTGTAAGACATAGACGCATCTGGCGTTGTAGATCAACACAGGCTGCCAAAAATTCATCGTCCATGATCAAGCCAGCAGCAGAATCCCAATATTTCTGTTTTTCACCCGAATTGGTTATTGCAGAGAAAACGAAACCCACCAAAGCTCGCTGGCGAACACTGCAAGTACTGTCGTCAGACTTGATTAAGCGCATCAAGACTGCAAGTCTAGGGGCATCAAAGAATACAGAGCATGACAATGAAACAGCCGAAACTATCATATTGACGGTGTATGGATCTACCAAATCGGAAGCGATGATATCAAGAATATTTTTGACAAAATCCTCATTCCATTCATCAGTTGTCAAAATATAAGAAAACACCATATTGCGATAGGCATTAAGCTGCTCTTGTATCTTTTGTCTTTCCTCGTCTATCTGTTCTTCAGACAAGTCTACCCTCAAATTTAGCATAGCTTCATCTGTAGCAAATTTCTCAAAGGTTTCCTGTACCTCATCAAAACTTGTCAGATTCTGAGCTCTTTTGCGAAGTGCAACAAACGTAGATTCATTAGCCAAAATCCATTCGTGGCGCATTTTACTATAGAGCTTGTCTATATCCATATCCAAATCTGAAGCAAGATTATAAAGTTCCCGATGTTTAAGTTTGCCATCTATATAATCATGATATAAAGCATCATATCTTTGTTCAATTTCCGCTATTCCAGACAGACATGGCTCCAAACCCACTTCCTGGTCAATTATCTTGCGAATTGCCTCTATTCTGGATATCATAGTGACATTTTCATGCGAAAACTTTGTCCAGCTAAAATCTTCTCTTTTCATAAGCCGCTTATTTTTGTGCTACAGCCAGGTCACGACGTCTTGGTTCCATAGCATGTTCATATTTAAGTTTTGGAAGATTACTGATGGTTTTAGCATCGGCACCCGTATATTTTGTGATGATACTTGCATAATGCTGTACCCCACGACTGTTTATGCTATCAACAGCAATATTATACGCCTTGATAAACTTGGCAACTTGGTCTTTACGGCGCGGCTCTGAAAGTATTTTCTTGCGGAAAGCAACAACACCTAACTGCAAGTTCTTATCTCTGCTGTCAAAGAGTTTTACATGCTGTTCAAGTCGGGCTTTGGTAGCTTGAGGTTCTGGCAGCAACATGGCATCCATCTCGTTATTGAGCAACATACGCAGACGGATGTTCAAATCGTTGATTTGAACCTTATAAGCATCATATTTAGGCTTACCGCTATCGATTGCTAAAGTAGCCAGATAATCAGTTGCAGAGTAGCGGGTCATTGCCACCATCTTATCTGACAGTTGTTTCAGTTCGGATATACGCGAACGCTTATTGGTGATAAACTGCCAATAAAGATTGGTAGAAATAGGGTACGTCAAAGCAGTACCCCGTTTCTCTATATGATGTGCACGAATCAGATCGGTCACAGCCCCCTCTACGCGCTTACGCTCGATAGCAGTATCACAATCCATTTGTGCAGTATATCTACGCAAATGTACGTCTACACCTTGCTGCTCGAAGATACTGTCATCACATGCCAGAAAGATTGGCAGGCAGTCCATTGTTGGCATCACCGCTATCTTCAGCGCAGCACGGTCTAGGCTATCCAATCTAGCCTTTTCCTTCTTGCTCAAGCGATGACGTTCTGCTTCCGACTTGCCACATCCTGCAAATCCTATAGCCAGCAAGAGCATCAAGGCTGTAAACGTTTTGAACTTATTCATTATCTATCCTTTAATCATTTGTTATTCTACATAGAGAACCAATCCCTTCAAATATTCACCTTCCGGATGATAAATATTGATAGGATGGTCGGCAGGCTGGTGCAACTGGTGCAAGATGCGGACCTTTCTTCCAGCCTGCGCTGCAGCAGTAAACACAGCATTGCGGAACTGATCCTTCGTAACCACCTGAGAGCAACTGAAGGTAAAAAGGATGCCGCCTTTCTTAATACGCTGCAAGCCCTTTACGTTCAGGCGGGTATAGCCCTTCAACGCATTGCGCAAAGCCGCACGGTGCTTGGCAAAAGCAGGAGGATCAAGAACAATCAGATCATACTGCTGGTCATGTTCATCAAGATACTTGAAGGCATCTTCGCAGAATGCCTCATGGCGTGCATCTCCAGGGAAATTGAGCGCAATATTCTCATTGGTCAATTCTATCGCCTTGGCACTGCTGTCTACGGAGTGAACAGCCTTAGCCTCGCCTCTCATCGCATAAACAGAAAAACCGCCGGTATAGCAGAACATGTTGAGCACGCTCTTACCCTTGGCATAATGCTCGAGCAGCGAACGGTTCTCACGCTGATCTACGAAGAAACCCGTTTTCTGACCACGCAACCAGTCGATATGGAATTTCAGTCCATTCTCTACAGCAACATCGTCAGCATCACCTCCCAGTATAAAGCCATTTTCCTGTCTGAGTTCAGCCTTATACGGTAAGGTTGTCTCACTCTTATAGTAGATATTCTCCAGTGCTTCGCCCATCACCTTCTTCAAGGCTTTGGCTATCTCCATGCGGCAAACATGCATACCCACACTGTGAGCCTGCATGACAGCAGTAGGACCATAGCAGTCGATAACAAGTCCCGGCAAGTTATCACCCTCACCATGAACCAAGCGATAAGTAGTATTGGATGAATTACCGGCAATACCCAAAGCGAGTCTCATTTTATATGCCGAATCCAATCTGGCACACCAGTACTCCTCATCAATCTCAATATCTCTAAAAGAAAGAACACGTACAGCGATAGAACCGATCTGATAATGACCTATAGCAATGAATTCACCACTACGGGTAAACACTCTCACAATGTCGCCCTCCTCTATGCCCTCATCCATTGCCTGGATAGCACCCGAGAAGATCCATGGATGAAAACGCTTGAGCGATTCTTCCTTACCTTTCTTTAAATATACGCTTTTATACATATTTATATATGAAGTTTCTTACGATTATCAATTTCTATTCCTTACCACCTTATATCATGCCCTGAGTTCATCAAGCTCGTAATCGCCTGTAGCAGACAAGCGTTTGAATTCCTCATACAGATTAATGCAGCACCAGGCATCTGTAGCTGCATAGAGAGCCTGCGATTCCTTCAAATCGCTAGCCTCCCAATTGCTCAACCGTTGCGCCTTGCTGATTTTCTGGTGAAACAGGTTCGCATACAGTTTCTGCAGACTCATGTCTGCGATACCAAAGTTCTTTGCAACATCCTGCAACTCGATAAAGTAGCCAGCCTTAAAAGCAGCTCGCTTATGGAGCTGCAGCAAGTCATCGTGCCAGGAAAGTCCTACTTTTGGCACGGTGGTATCTTCGAGCAAGCGAATGATGGCAGGAGTCATGCCCGTATGATGCAGGCGGAAGAGATAACAAGTATCATGTGTACTCACCTGCAACAACGAAACATGGTAAGCCTGACCACGCTTGAATGATGGACGCGTTTCTGTATCCACACCCAGTATATAATGGCTAAGTAGGTCATCAACAGCCGTTTCTGTATCTTCAGGCTTGTCAACGACTACGATTTTGCCAGGAAACAAAACTCTTGGCAAATTCGTGATTGCCGCCTTGTCGAAACTAGTGAAAATAATCTTCATTATGCTTTTTATTCTTTACAAGTTGCAAAATTAGAAAAAAAAGATGAGAAAAAGAATTGTTTTCTCAATTATTTTCGCTAATTTTGCAGATAAATTATTCAAAAATATATAAAATGGCTAAAAAAAGAACTGAAAAAAAGACCAAAACCTTTAGCGAAGCTATTGGTTTACAGTATATTTTCAACAATACTATCACCGACTTTTTCATAGGATTAGCCTTGGTAGTCATTGCTGTGGTTATCATCATCGCTATGATCTCCTTTCTCAACACAGGAGCCAATGACCAGAGTTTGCTCGAAAATCTTAAGCCGGGCGAATGGACCAACACGGAAAAACAGTTTCAGAACTACTGCGGATCCTGGGGAGCCATTGTATCCTATTGGCTCATTGCCATCAATTTCGGATTTCCAGCCTTCATGCTCCCATTCTTTGTTATTATGGTAGGATTGCAGATGATGCATGCCTACAAGCTGAACCTGTGGAAATGGTTCTTCTGCATGATTGTGGTCATGCTATGGATGTCGGTAACCTTTGCCAAGTTCATCGCACCTATCATGCCAAGCCTCATATTCAATCCGGGTGGAAAGCACGGACTCTTTGTCGTGCAGAATCTGGAGAACATCATGGGTCCTCCAGGACTTACTGCCATTCTTTTCTTCGTGGCGGTAGCATTCCTCACCTATCTCACCACTGAAACCATTACGGTAATCAGAAAAGCACTCAACCCTATCGGTTATATATCAAATAAGGTGAAATTTGAGATTACTAACCATGGAAAGAACAGGAAAGATACGGAAGCTATCGACGAGGTATACGCCAACGCAGCATATGGTGCTGGCACAGGGGATGAGAAAGAAGAATATAAGGAAGAAGAACCTGCCAAAGTCATCGACCTGAATCTGGATCCGAACCAGACTTTCGCAAACCCAGACATACCTTCTACGTCTGTTGAGCCAGAGGCAGACAGACAGGAAGCTACAGGAACAGAAAGTGATACAGAAAAAGATGAAACCATCGCTATAGCCAACGGCACGCAGAACAAGAATATGTCACTCATTGCACGTCAGCGCGAACTCCGTACAAAACGGGCTGAACAGGAAGCATTGGAAAAGCAAGCTGCCGAGGCTGCTGCAGCTTCTGAGCATATAGGTATGGACATCTCTGTAGCCACAGCCGACGAGAAGGCTACAGGCAACACCTTGAGCAATGCAGAAGTACTGAATACTCCGATCAATCCGAAGGAGCCGTTCACCAAATATAAATATCCGGTACTCAACCTTCTGAAGAAGTATGAGGATGACGGCGTATCCATCGATGAGGAAGAGCAGCGCGCCAACAAAAACCGCATCATCGAGGTGCTGGGCAACTTTGGCGTACAGATCAAAACCATCCGTGCTACGGTTGGTCCTACCATCACACTCTACGAAATCCAGCCTGCAGAAGGCGTACGTATCTCTAAGATCAAGAATCTGGAAGATGACATCGCCTTGAGCCTGGCAGCTCTCGGCATCCGTATCATCGCTCCTATCCCAGGTAAGGGAACCATCGGTATTGAGGTACCTAACGCAAAGGCGAACATCGTTAGTATGGAAAGTACTTTAAACTCAAAGAAATTCCAAGAAACCAAGATGGAGTTACCTATCGCTTTGGGTAAGACCATTACCAACGAAGTGTTTATGGTTGATTTGGCAAAGATTCCTCACCTGCTTGTTGCGGGTGCTACCGGACAGGGTAAATCTGTAGGTTTGAATGCCATCATCACCTCTTTATTATACAAGAAACATCCAAACGAACTCAAACTGGTTCTCATCGACCCTAAGAAGGTGGAGTTTAGCGTCTACTCCCGTATTGCCAATAAGTTTATGGCTGCGGTTCCTGAAGAGGAAGAACCTATCATAACCGATGTAACCAAGGTGGTTAGAACCCTGAACAGTCTGTGTGTACTGATGGATAGCCGTTACGACTTGCTCAAAAAGGCAGGAGCCCGTAACATCAAAGAATACAACCAGAAGTATATCAACCACAAGTTGAAGTTGACTGATGGACATGAGTATATGCCATACATCGTGGTGATTATAGATGAGTTCGGTGATCTGATCATGACAGCCGGCAAGGAAGTAGAACTTCCTATTGCCCGTATCGCCCAGCTGGCACGTGCCGTGGGTATCCACATGATTATTGCCACCCAGCGTCCTACAACCAGCATCATCACGGGTAATATCAAAGCTAACTTCCCTGGCCGTATCGCCTTTAAGGTTACATCTGCCATCGACTCAAAGACCATTCTTGACCGTACAGGAGCCAACCAGCTGATTGGTCGTGGTGATATGCTCTATCTCTGCGGCAACGAACCTGTACGTGTACAGTGCGCCTTTGTTGATACACCTGAAATCGAGCGCATCAACGAGTATATCTGCGAACAGCCTGGCCCTATCGAACCTATGGAGTTGCCAGAACCAGCTAATGATGAAGGAAGCGCAGGTGGAAGCGGCAGCATCAGTGCCCGCGAACTGGATCCGTTCTTCGAAGAGGCAGCCCATGCGATTGTTCTTTCGCAGCAGGGTTCTACCAGCATGATCCAGCGCCGGTTCAGTATCGGCTATAACCGTGCAGGACGACTGATGGACCAGATGGAAGCTGCAGGCATTGTAGGTGCAGCACAGGGCAGCAAGCCTCGTGAGGTACTGATACAGGATGAAAACCAGCTTAATAATCTGTTAATGGCACTTCGAAACTCTTAATTTTAGTAAAGAACTAAGGGTATGAAAGAAGATAATATTGGAAAAGGTTAAATTATTAAACCTTGAAGCCGTTAAAACGTCTAAGAGAGAAAAGACGTTTTTACGGCTTTATGATAAAGTATGAAATTTTAGAAGATATAATATAACATAGAATTTTAAAAGAAAGGAAAAGATAAAAATGAAAAAGATTTTAGCATTGGCTTTCGTTGCAATGATGAGCATCGGAGCCATGGCGCAGACTGCGCAACAGGTACTTGATAAGACCGCTGCCGTTATTGGCAACAAAGGTGGAGCTAGCGCCAACTTCAAGATGAGCAGTTCTAAGTATGGATCAGCAAGTGGCAGTATTGCCATCAAAGGCAATAAGTTTAACGCCCGTACCCCGCAAGCCATCGTCTGGTTCAACGGCAAGACCCAGTGGACTTATCTAAAGAAAACCAACGAGGTGAATGTCAGCAACCCTACACAGGCTCAGCAGATGTCCATGAACCCTTATACCTTTATTAATATATATAAGACTGGTTATAAGTCAACGCTCAATACAGCAGGCAGTAACTATGTAGTACATCTCGTTGCCGATAACCAGAAACGTTCTGTAGCCGAAATGTATATCACCATCAACAAAAAGACACATATTCCATCAGTTGTCAAGATGCGACAGGGCAATACTTGGAGTACCATCACGGTAAGTAACTTCAGAGCCAAGAGCGTTTCTAACAGCACATTCAATTTCAACAGCAAGGAATGTCCAGGAGCTGAAGTCATCGACCTGAGATAATCGCCTGAAATATCGTATAAAGTTTATTTTCAAATAAGATTCCCCGCCACAACACTCCGGTAGCGTGACGGGGAATTACTTTTTCCAAAAGGGTTCTAGTATCAATAATTTCCAAAAGTAAATCATAGACTCTCCCTTTTTAATACAACAAATCTTAAAACAACTATGCAATTGTAAAATATTCAAAAATACTTTGGAATTTTTGCAAAAACATTTGGCGGATACAAAAGAATTGCTTATCTTTGCATCAACAAAATATAAAAACAAGTAATTATGAAGCAGACAGAAGCCTATCAAAGACTCGTGGAAAAAGGTATCCGACCATCACTCCAGCGCATTGCCATTATGGATTGGCTCATCAAGCATCCCACTCATCCAACTATCGAGGATGTGTACAAAGGATTAGCCGACAGCATCCCAACATTGAGCAAGACAACTGTTTACAACACACTCAGAATGTTGAGTGAGCACAATGCAGCTCAGATGATCACAATCGATGAACATCGCGTATGTTATGATGGAAATATTAAAAGCCACGTTCACTTCTATTGCAGGAATTGTGGTAAGGTAATTGACTTTTTCGGCGAACCTGCTCCAACAGTGGAACCAGGAAAGGAAATTGAAGGAAACATCGTATTGGAAGAACAGCTCTACTACAGAGGAATCTGTGCAGAATGCGCTAAAAAAGGCGTAAAGTCACCTCTCACAGAGACTGTTCATTAATTAAAAAAACAATAATTATACAACAACATTTAAAACAAAAGCATTATGAAGAAAAAGTTTATTTGCACCGTTTGCGGTTACATTTACGAAGGTACAGAAGCACCAGAGAAGTGCCCTATCTGCAAGGCTCCAGCCAGCAAGTTCAAAGAGATGGAAGATGCAGTAGATGACGATATGACATTTGCTACCGTTCACGTTCTCGGTCAGGCATATAAGGATGGCGTTAATGAAGACGTTATCAAGGGTTTGAAGGACCATTTCAATGGTGAGTGTGGCGAGGTAGGTATGTATCTTGCTATGGCACGTCAGGCAGATCGTGAAGGCTATCCTGAAATTGCAGAGGCTTACAAACGTTATGCCTATGAGGAGGCTGATCACGCTTCTCGTTTTGCAGAACTTCTCGGTGAGGTTTTGGGTGATACCAAGAGCAATCTCGAGGCTCGTATTGCAGCAGAGAAGGGTGCTTGTGAGGATAAGTTCCGCATTGCCAAGCTTGCTAAGGAGCAGGGTTCAGATGCTATCCACGATACCGTTCATGAGATGGCTAAGGATGAAGCCCGCCACTGTGCAGGTTTTGCAGGTCTCTACAAGAGATACTTCAAGTAATAGATTTTTAATGACGTAACTTTAAAAATTATAATACGATTATTTAGTATCGTAAGTCAAGAAAACAGGAAAGCCGATTCTTGTATAGTAATATACTTGAATCGGCTTTCTTTATGTGATGATAAATATTGCTACTTTGTTTCAGGAACCAGGAACTTGTCTCCTGTTTGCTCAATAAGTTCCTTGGCATATTTCTCAGGATACCGAGGACGATCGGTATCTGTTACGAGGGCGATTAGTCGCCGAGCGGTTGCATCTCTAATACCCGTACGCCAGCCTAGAAGGAGGCGATGAAGTTTCTCATCCTCCGCCTTCACCGTGAGTTTCCGGGCATCAAGACCATTCTGAGTCATCGCGATTTGCCGGGCATGCAGAAAGCCTGTCCCTGCTTCGATGCCACGAAGCTTCAGCCTCTGCTGACTTCATAGCATCCTCTATTAAGATACAAGTTCTCCCTATAAGTCAGGCATCCTCTTTTCCAGATATTCTGGCTAACTGCTATTGACAATAATTATGTTCATAACTCATTTTTTATTTTCTCCGCCAGTAAGAGCCCTACGACCGCAGAAAAGTGAGAAGCAATATTTACATAATGCTACTGTATAGAAGAACTTCATTAGATGTTTTTCTGAAAAAACTCATTATTTTTCTTGGAGATTTCAGAGAAAAATCGTAAATTTGCCCTCAGATATCAATTATCTCACTATTTTGCCATGGGTAAATATATTAACCCCTTCACCGATTGGGGCTTCAAACGCCTCTTCGGACAAGAATTCAGCAAGGACTTGCTGATTAGTTTCTTGAATGACTTGTTGGTTGACGAAATGTATATCAGGGATGTCACCTTCAAGGATAAAGAGCAACTGGCAGATTCAAAAGATTTGCGTGGTTGCATCTTTGATATTTATTGTGAAACCGATAATGGAAATCATTTCATTGTCGAGATGCAGAACAGATGGGTGCCATTTTTTATCAATCGCTCCATCTTTTATGCCAGCAAGGCTATTGTCGGGCAGCGTAAAAAAACAATAGAGCAGAAGCCTGCTCTCTATCACCTGATGCCCGTCTATGTAGTCTGCCTGATGAACTTCATGCCAAAGGACAATTCGGTGACGAAATTCAGAACCGATGTTGGTCTGTATGAAAAAGGAAGTCAAGATGTCTTTTCCGACAATCTTCACTTCATCTACTTATCTCTTCCTTTCTTTGACAAGAAGGCAGAAGAATGTGAAAGTGATTTTGACAAATGGATTTATGTATTAAAGCATATGGAAGCATTAGAGAGAATGCCGTTTACGGCACAGAAGAAGATTTTCAAGCGACTTGCTGAACTGGCGGATTCCCGCTGCCTGAGTCAGGAGGAGCAAGAGAAATATGATGAGAGCTTGAAGGCTGCCGATGATTACTATGGCGTCTTAATGAGCTATTACATGAATGGAATTGATGAAGGTGTAGCAAAAGGTGAAGCCAAAGGTCTTGCCAATGGACGAGCTGAAGGACGAGCTGAAGGATTAGCTGAGGGATTAGCTGAGGGTGAAAACAAGGCTAATATTGCCACAGCCCAACGCCTTCTTGCTATGGGCTTATCTGCAGATCAGGTATCAGCTGCCACCCAGTTGCCATTAGAGCATATTGAGAAATTGAAAAGCTCATTAGACACCAAGTAAAGTTTGAAGGAGCGATATACAAGTTCTCCCTATAAGCCAGGTGATAAATCGCCTGAACTTATAGGGAGTTTTTTTGTTTTGAAAGTTATTACCTTACTCAGCCTCCCGGTCTTTCAGACGAGAATTTAAAACTATATATCATGTTTCTTATTGGATTCGAACAATAGCTGAAAGGATGCCTGTTGATGCAGGATAGTCATCCGTCAGGCGTCCTCTTTTCCAGACACTCTGGCTAACTGCTATTGACAATAATTATGTTCATAACTCATTATATTTTAAATTGATAAATTTCTAAATTGATAAATGGCTAAAAAGCGAGGAACGGCCGGACCGGAATCTGGAACGTCTTGACGTAGTTGCCGATGAAACGGACAAACCCTGACCCATTGAAGTCGTCGACGCCCGAATCGATGAGCACGGCGCCTGTGGGACAGAACTCCGAAGAGGTCCATGCCCAAGTATTGATAACTCCAAAAAACTCGGTATAACTAGAGTCACCCACTTTCATCAACTTGTCATTAATATTTTTAGTAACGGTTGTCATATTACTAAAGAATCCTCGGTTCGGATGAGTAGATGTATTACCATCCCAGATTCCGGTCCAATCATCCGAAAATGGTGCACCTAAGTTTGTCATTACTGCATAATACTGACCTGCAGTGGGTAAAAACCAACCTGTACACTTGGATGAGTTAGCAGGAAGCGTCTTGTAATTCTGTGCCTGATAAGCTGCGTCTGCGGCTGGGCCCCATTGTTTGATTAATGCAGCTGTCTCTGTATAACCAGAACCATAAGTCTCATTATAAGAATTTACAAGTAAAGACTTACTGTTTATCTTTATTCTGCCTGCATTAATATTCGAAGAATACCAGACATATTCTTTGCCGATACTGGTTTTGCCTGTAGAATCAATAGTCTTTAGGCACATTACTAAGGCGTGACCACCAACCGGTTTTCCACTAATTACAACATCTTTCTCAGTCCAATAATCACTACCGATATAACCAACAATTCCAATCGGTGTTTTACCAGAAGCTAGATCTTCGCTTTGGTGGGTCATGGCACCATCACTATAGTAGATATCACCAACTTCCATCGTATAAGTCTCATCATAATGCTGCCGTTTTAGTTGTGCTTCACCAAAATAAACCTTATTTCCTTCATTAATCTTTATGGGAACACTTTTATTTTTCCATTCATCCTTACCGGTACTGGTATTGGTAAACGTTACCGTACTATTAGGTGCAACAACCATGATACCTTGTGTCGCTTTTGTAGAAAATAATTTCTGACCAGAAGAAATAATACCATTTGCTGTCGTTGGAACAGATCCGTTTGACCAAGTATAATCTTCGTACCCCTTCAACTTATAAAAATGATCTAGAGATTTGGATTCTCTATTCAAGACTGTTAGTCCCATACTGTGCTCCATTGGGAATTTTAGAGTGGAAGCATCCTCAGCTACTACACCCTTTGCTACCTGAAAATCCTGAGCCAAAAGAGTTTTTTGGTCACTCTGATTTGATACAAGCGAAAGGGAACTGATCGTTTTAGCAAAGAATTCCGTTGCAGTTTTATCAGCAGCAGCAGTATTTACCGTTGGAGCCGTAGTAGAATATGGATAGTATGCGAAATACTTATATCCTGCTAACATCAAGAACTTCTTGCTTGTGGTCCATTTATTGTTATTTCCCAATGTAAGCTTCACGTTGCGTTCCACTATCTGGTTATACTTATCAACCACATAGAGACCGATAGCATCATTTGTTGTGAAGGATGACTTAGGGAATGATGACGCTGTCCATGTGCTAGGATACGTTACATCAGTAGCGTCCAGGGTATTGATTGCCTTGGCAGAGAGCTTGTAGATGACACTCTGTCCTGCCTCCCATTTTTGCCCCTTCAAATTAACTGTCAAGACCTGAGTCTGACTATTCAGCTTGAACGTAAGCTCCAACTTTGCCCCATCAGGCAAGGTCTGCGGAATCATCATCAAGGTCTGATTAGCATCAGTAAGAGCCATATCAGAACCTACAGTGATATTCTTTGCTGAAAGATCAAATGTATAGGTGCCTTTAGCAGAACCGAGATTCCAATTTGCGGATGAAGAGCTATGTTTGTCATCCTGCGCAATCAGCTGACAATCACCTTCATTAGGAATACCCATCAGAGATACGCTTGTTAGTTGTGCACCATTACCAATCACATCTGCCAAATCACTACTCATCGCAAAAGAAACTGCCGTGAGGGCATGAGAGAACTGCAAATCTACGGGTGTATTCGCAGCAGTTTTACTTCGCTGTGCCGCCTTCGTTGCAACAATTAAATCTGGCTGTTTTTCAATATCGGCAGAAGATGCCGTATAATGAATATTGGTTTGAACATTTGTACGGTCAGGACTTGAGCTCAGCATGCTATTTGATTCTGAGCTATGAGGCGCATAAGCATGGAAAGAGACTTTGGAACCAATAGGCCAGGTGCTGTTAGAGGCATCTGGAATATTCCAATATTTTCCAGAATTGGTTGCAGTAGCATCATCGAATAATGATACATAAGCACCTTCATTTTGATATAAAGCAGTAACACCAAATTTCGAATAATCACTGAGACCTGTTTTCTTACTGCCACGAGTCTGCACTACCCTCTCCTGCTCCACATCTTCGATGGGTGCACCGGAACGGGTGATGGGGGTACCTTGCTTGCTCCAGATATGGATACCATCCTGTACCACCGGATGCAAGTAGAGAGGTTTTGCAAGATTGGCATTCACATGAATGGGCGCCTCATTATCCCTCTCACCTGCACTTCTGGAAGATGGATTCTGAGGAGCAGACTTGGTGTTTGCATCCCATTGGTGCGCCATGCTTGCAATGAAATTAATCTGATCTGTAGAAAGATGGGCTTGCTGCAGCGACTCGCTTTCCGAACAGGAAATAAAGAAAACGACGGCACTGAGCGCCATCATACCGCTTTTATAAGTCTTGTTCATAATTCTATATTTTTTAAATTGATAAAGCCCCACTCTATTCATGGGGCTTCATTGATATATCGTAAGATTTCTATTGATTTCGTTCTTATTGCAAATCCAGATCTCTATTCTCATTAGCATCCCATGGATTGAGAATTGACCCAGAGAAATATGGATAAGCCTTGTAAGTGGCAACAACGCCACAATCACCTTATGCAGTACCACTTGTTGCACCACCATTAATCGTAATATTAACGGTATAGTGCATATTTGGTTTCACTATATCAGGCATTTTCACATTGAATACAGAATTCCAAACCTTATATGTAGTACTACCATTAGTAACCGCAGAATGCGCATTGATCAGGAGGTAGGTTTTATGGGAAGCATCAGTATTTGTATATACATAACAAGTATATGTTTTAACTGTTCCTGCTGCAGAGGATGCTATCGATCCTTGACTTTTGTAAAGTGATGTTGATGTACTACCCGAAGGCATAGATGGATTATTTGTGAAATCCGATTGCTGATAAAAAGTCGAAGTTGGCACATTGCAGAGCTGATAGCTATCTACCACGATAGGGAAACCTGTTGTCTTGTCATTATTTACAGTAAAATTGAAATCGATTCTACTTGCCAATCGTTGTAGAGAGATAGCTGCTGCAGATCTAGAGTTTGTCGTATCAAAGGATTTGTCAGCAGTTTTGCCCATCATTAAAAGACAAGTTCCTGTATTGATATCATCTGCATTGGTATATGACTTTACCATAGACGTCAAAGCCGAAAGAGTTGCTACACCTGCAAAAGGAGTTGCACCACCATTGAGAGCTAAAGCATTGGCTATGGCATAAACGGTACAATTCTTGGCAGCACGAGTTAAAACCTGTATTGTGATTTTACCATCTGAAGAAGGAGATAAACCAGATGTTTGTTTTGTTGTAGAACCGATTACATCACCACTTTCATCAAAGATCAAGACGGTAAGGTCACTGATATCGTAATCCTTATTGTTAGAATCAGAAACACCAGTACGAGTAATGGTGCTACTGTTTCCAGAGATAGCTCTAGAAGCAGTAGCAGCATTTCCGCTAGCAGCTATCGTCAGCGTAACCAGCGTCTTATTGTCCTTCTGCTCATCCGAATTCACATCAGATGAACAAGAGGACGCTAAGAGAACCGCCAGCAAGCACGGCAATAGCTTGATTATTCCATAAACAAGTTTACCAACCCTAAGAGTCATATCGTAATATAAATAATCGTTTAGAATTATTGAAAGAAAATAGAATTATCGACATCATCAAAAGGTATCACCTTGATTGAGATATCGGCATTCTGCCATATTGTAATATAGAAGACTACATCATCTCCTGGCTTTACTGCTAAAGGAGAACCATCGTCAGTATGATCACAAGTATATAGCAAAGTTCCATCTTCCTTATAGATTTTCACTTTCACAGCCTCACCAGTTGTTGGCAAAACTATCTTTGCAGGGGTAATCCAGTCGCCCTGGGCATTGAATTTACCTCCCATTTCATAGTTAACGAGTTTACCACCCCCATTTCCGTCGTAAGCCATTCCACTATTCATACCTTCCAGTACCACCCGATAGTTACCATCACCGAAGCAAGCTTTGAGGCCTTTGAGATACACTCTGGTCTTTGCTCTGACATCCTTCAGCGTGATGACGGTTTCCTCTTCCAATTTATCGGAAAAAGGTGAAGATAAGCTACCATAGTATATGGCAGAAGGCGAAATGGCATTTCCTTTTTCATCATCAATGAGTTGGAGCCAGATGTTGGAGATACTCTCCCCCACCTGTGGCTCCTTTAAAGTATATTCATCTCTATGTTCACCTGTTACGGCAACGAACGTAACCGAGTCTGCTTCGTCAACGACAATACGTATTTTACCATCTTCTTCCTTGGCATATTTACCTACGTAAATGCCATTGACGAAAGCATAAACCTCATTGACAGGTGCTTTAGAATCAGGAAGGATATTGCCGGATTCATCAGCTACCTGCAAGATAATGTCGCGCTGTCTGCGATAACCATAGTCATCATAGATGCTGCACGACGACAGCATGCACAGAATAACCATGCATAACGCCAAAGTCCGTGTCAATCCTTGTCTTAACATATTATTATATTTCTGATTCTTGATAATTATTGATTATAAAAATTAGTTGAACTCAGTATTCTGAGTAGCTGGAACAAAGTCCTTGATAGTTACTGTAATTGTAGCAGTCTCTGGAGAAAGATTTGCATTAGGTGTAGTAGCACCTATTGAACGTATAACTACTTTACACTGATAATCTACATTAGGATATACGGCATAAGTTGTTGTTCCAGAAACAGCAGGAGACACAGTACCATCAGCAGCATAATTTGCATTCAAAGGAACTGGATAATAAACAGTAGAAGTAGTTGATCCATTTTTAAATGTACCAGCAATTACTAACTTCATATTTTTTTCACCTGTCGTAGTAGCACTAGGAGTTACGTAAAAACAAGCTTTTTTAGGACAAGTATTGGTACTAGTAGCCCCAGCATTTCCCGTTAACGCTGAAGTTATACCCAGCGCTTCTGTTGTAAGATATTGAGCATATTTACCCATACTTGTTGCATCAGGATTAGCTAGGGTATAGTCTCCATCCTTATTCCAAGCGTGATACATAGAAGTTGTAGAAGTCCAGGCTTCATTAAGTTTATTTGCTACAGTACCATTAAACAGGAAGTCCTCTGGTACATTAATCATGAAAAAGGCTGTAGGAGTGAATTCTGCAGATTTATATGGTCCATCTGCCTTGAAATCAACCTTGAGACTTTTAAGTGTAACCTTGGCAAGCATGTGATACACATCAACTGTAGCAGTGTAGTTAGACCCACTACCTGTCAAATTGGCTTGACCATACATTGGTATTTTGGTATTTGTTTCTGTTTTAGTAGAAGCAACCGCATCTGCCAAAGTTTCTTTAACTCCATTAAAACCACGTTTAGTAGTAACACCCGCAAATTTATTAGCAGGAGCATTTACTGCAACTAACACAACATCAGTTGCGGTCAAAGATGAAGTTACAATATTAGCAGTAGCAATAGTAGAACCAGAAACAGTAGAAAGTGTATAGGAGTTTGGAACAGATTTACCTGTTTTGTTTTCTGCAAGATCAACAATAGTTCTTACATTACCATCTTTATCAAAAATACCTACTGTCATATTGTTGATTTTGTTTTCATCAGTCTTGGCAGGATCAGAATCTGTCCAAGCTGAAGCACGGGTATTAGACACAGCACCTGTATTAATTGACAGAGTCAAGTAAGTGTTTCCCTGGCTACCCCCATTCTGTGCCACATCTTCACTAGAACAAGATGTGAACCATAATGCAACGGCTACCAATGCGAGGAAGCCGATGCTAATCTTAGTTAGAGCTTTCATAATCATAAAAATTTAAATTATTATTAATCTATTGATGTTTATATATTTATCTATGTTTACTTATATACGTTGTGCAAGTAGTTCAAGGCACTGGTAGCTTCCTTTACGCCAGCCGCCTCTGCCATCTGCAGATATACCTCAGCCCTCTGGAAATCACCCTGGAGCATATTCAAGACACCCAGGTTGCAGTAGGCACGCGAATCAGTCTGCCATGGCTTGAGATACTGGGCGGCGAGCTTCAGGTCGCCACGCAACAATGCTACACCTGCCGCATCAATGTTTGCTTCGGCATTGTCCGGGAAGAGACGAGCCATCAGATCAACCAGGTCGTTATACTCACGGCTTCCCACCTTGAAGCTCTTGGCGGTAGCAAACATATTGTTGAGCGATACGGTATGCGCATCGTTGTTTACTATTCCGGTATCCTCCCCTGCATGGCGCTCCAGCGTAACGAAATACTTGATGCGTTCCACGTTCGGGAAGATATAGTGCTGCATATAGCTGTATGGTGCACCGTCGCCGATGGTCTTGATCTCATCCTCACGACCCTTCACCACCGGAACGGTCTTGATAATATCGAGTACGGCATTGCGGAGCTTCATCTGGCTCTTGCCCACCATGGTATAGATGCTGTCCCAGTCTTCCGGAATCCATGTAACGGTGAGACCGTCGCTACCCAGAACCCTGTTTTTCATCAGGAAGTTCTTCAGGCAGAGGGAGCGGTCGGAGCATTTTTTCTCGTTGCTCTTGTAGTTTCCCTTAGGAGCGCCATAGCCAACAATCTGCAGATTTCTCACCACCGTGCCCGGCACATTGAGATGTGCTTCCAGTTCGTTGCTGATATCACAGAATACCGCCTTGTTGAACTTATGGTTGCCCATCTTGCCGATCATTCTCTCATCGTAGAGGGGAATCATACCGCTCATGGTAATGTTGCTGCTTGAAACCTGTGAAGGGTTGAGGAACTGGATCCATTCAGCCCTTGCGGCAGTACCCATCAGCGGGTTTCCCTTGTGCTGCGCCACATCATCGCTGCTGCCAGCCACACGTGAGATATTGATGCTGCTGAATACCCGGTCTTCATATACCTGCGGGCGCTTGCCCCATCCACGCTCCTCGCTCTCTACATAGAGGGCGGCACCAGCCATCCAGTTGCTGTAGGGAATGGTGGTATCATACACGAAGTAGCGGGTGCCGTGACGCTTGTCGGCAGTAACAACCGGAATATTCTGTCTCAGGCGCTGGTCGAAGGCAGCGCTCCGGTCTTCATACTTTTCACGTTCCTTGCCGTTGACCACGACAGAAGAAAGCGCCTTGATCTTGTTTCCACTTTTCAGAACCGGAGTGAAGTTGAGCGTTTCTCCCGAATTGAGAATGTCGTCATCATAGCTTACACGAAGCTGCACACGAAGCACCTCCCCCTGCAAGCAGAACTTTTCATTGTTTACATACAGCTGTCCTTTATAGGCAGTCTGCGCGAAGGCTCCGGAGCCCATCGCCAAGCCCATCAGGGCAACTGAAAATGTCTTCATTACTTGTTTCATCTTATATCTAGATATTTTATTTTAATATTAACTGATAGTTTGTGGCATTCTTGCTTATAAGAATCTAGCGGTTACAGCATGACTGCCAATGAGATGCCTGTACCAATAGGTAGGATGGCATAGCTATTGAATTTTCCTTCCCGATAAGGAAGGTTTCCCTCCCGATAGCGGTCGTATCGGGTTTTGACAAAATCACCGCTGAGGGTAAAATCCAGACTTAGGCGATGATTGAGGATGAGATGATATCCCGCTCCTACTCCCACTCCGGCGAAGTGGCCTTGGCGGTGTTTTCCGTAGAGACCTCCTATATGGAGCTTGTCGATATTGAATCCTCCCCAGACGATGTTGGCACTGACGAAGGGACCGGTGAAGGCTCTGTGGAACCAATGTCTGTATTCAGGCTGGATGGAGAAGTTCTTGTATTTGGCTCCTCCATACTGCAAGGGATTATAGGTTCCCATCAAGCTGAGGGATGAATGCTTGGAGGTTTTGAGCTCAGCTCCGAGCGAAGCCACGCCTACCACATCATATAGCATATTGGTCTTAACAGCTATACGTTGTGCCTTGACATTGATGGATATGAATGTCAAAAAGGACATGAGTATATAGGAGTACAAACGCTTCATATATCTTATTTGCTTTTTCATTATTATTTATATCGATTGAATCAATGAGGGTGTGTCATAAGTCTGTGACGCACCCTTTTT
>OIYK01000009.1_pt1 | contig 39650 bp, 28 predicted proteins | sample 1588361 | NCBI WGS metagenome assembly OIYK01 (sample SAMN03283293) | human gut metagenome | biome: human-associated habitat; material: feces | host: Homo sapiens | place: Peru | collected 2012 | reverse complement strand
ATTTCTTCTTGAGCCCCTTGTATGCAAGGAAAGCTACAATAACAACGGCTAGAGCCAAGATGATGTAACCGAGCTCATGACTATACTTTAATGCCTGCTGATATACATCTTGAGTTGTTTTATAGTCTGTATATCGGTAAATACCCCAACCGATGGTTGCTAAAACAGTATTCCAGATGCCAGCACCAATAGTGGTATAGAGCAAGAATTTGCCTACATGCATACCTGCCAAACCGGCTGGAATGCTGATTAATTGGCGAACAGCTGGTACCAGGCGCCCAAAAATAGTGGATGCGGCTCCATGCTTGCGGAAATACTCTTCTGCAACTTCTACCTTTTGGCGGTCTATCAGGCACATATGTCCGATGCGGCTGTCGGCAAAACGGTAGATGATAGGGCGGCCTACCCATTTAGCTAAATAATAGTTGATAAGTGCACCGATATTGGCACCAATGGTGGCAAATACGATGACTAGGATAAACGACATTCCGCTATCAGGATCCATGGCTTTCCATGCTGCAGGTGGAACAACCACCTCTGATGGGAATGGGATGAATGAACTCTCGATAGCCATGAAAAGGGCTACTACCCAGTAATTTAAATTGTCGAGTATCCAAAGAAAAAGCTCTGCTGTATTCATTTGTTATCTTGAATCTAAATAATATCTGTCTCAGCTGTTGAAACTGAGACAGATATAGGTGATTTATTTATTCTGTTTTGCCCATGTATCTTTCAAGCCAACGGTTTTGTTGAATACTGGTTTTTCTGCAGTAGAATCAAGATCGGCCATGAAATAACCGATACGCTGGAACTGGAGATATTCACCTGGCTTCTTGCTGGCTGCATATTCCTCAACATAGCAGTTAGGATAGTCGTGGAAGCTATCTGGGTTGAGCAACTCGTGGAAATCACGTTCATCAGCAGATGGATTTTCTACCATAAAGAGACGGTCGTATTCGCGCACCTCTGCCTTTACGCAGTGATCTGCTGATACCCAATGCAATGTACCCTTAACCTTACGGTTGGCACCTTCCATGCCGCTCTTACTGATAGGATCGTATTCTGCCTGAATCTCAGTGATAACGCCATTTTCGTCCTTTGTGCATCCTGTGCACTTAACGATGTAAGCATTCTTCAGACGAACTTCTTTACCCGGAGTCATTCGGAAGAATTTTTTAGGAGCATCTTCCATAAAGTCAGCACGCTCTATCCAGAGATTCTTAGAGAATGTGATGGTGTGTGTGCCATCAGCTTCATTTTCTGGATTATTGATTGCTTCCATTTCCTCTGTTTCACCTTCCGGATAGTTGGTAATTACGAGTTTTACAGGATCAAGTACTGCACTCACACGGCATGCTTTCTTGTTCAAGTCTTCTCTAACAGATGCTTCGAGTAAGGCCATATCGTTGAGAGCATCGAACTTAGTATAACCGATACTGTCGATAAACATACGAATGCTCTCAGGAGAGTAACCGCGACGGCGCATTCCGCAAAGAGTAGGCATACGTGGATCGTCCCATCCGATAACCAGTTTCTCATCTACCAGCTGGTGAAGCTTACGCTTGCTCATTACTGTATAAGTGAGGTTCAATCGGTTGAATTCAATCTGACGTGGACGATTGTCGTTTAATACATCTGCAGTTCCGTCCTTCTCCTTCAAGAAGTCGATGAACTTATCGTAAAGCGGACGGTGAGGTACAAATTCCAATGTACAGATAGAATGGGTTACCCCTTCAAAGTAGTCACTCTGTCCGTGAGCGAAATCATACATAGGATATGCATGCCATTTTGTTCCTGTACGGTGATGAGGAGTATGGATGATACGATACATGATAGGATCGCGGAAATGCATATTTGGATTCGCCATATCGAGTTTTGCGCGAAGAACCATGCTGCCTTCTACGGCCTCAGGAGTATTCATCTTCTCAAACAAAGCAAGGCTTTCTTCGATTGGGCGATCACGATATGGACTAGCAGTACCCGGTGAGGTAGGAGTACCCTTCTGCTGTGCAATTTCTTCAGCAGTTTGTTCATCTATATATGCATTGCCCTTCTTGATCATCCAGACAGCAAAATCCCAAAGCTTCTCAAAGTAGTCTGAAGCATAGTAGATATTGCCCCACTTGAATCCGAGCCACTGGATGTCTTGAAGAATATTTTCTACATATTCATTGTTTTCCTTGCTAGGATTAGTGTCATCAAAACGAAGATTGCAAACACCATTATATTTCTCTGCAACACCAAAGTCCATGCAGATAGCTTTGGCATGGCCGATATGCAGATAACCATTAGGCTCTGGCGGAAAACGAGTCTGGATTCGTCCTCCGTTTTTGCCTTCTTTGAGGTCTTCCTCAACTAACTGTTCTACGAAAGAGATACTTTTCTTCTCTTCCAAATTGTTTTCTTCATTAATTGCCATAATTCAATAAAAAGAATAATTTTTAAATTTATGGTGCAAAGATACAAATTTAATTGTAAGTACCGAAATTATCTGGCAGATAATTTTGTTTTGGGAGCGATAATTTGCTTTTGAAAGCAATAATTCACAAAATATGTTTTTAAACATATAAAAAGATTCGTTCGTTTCGAAAAATATGTCTATCTTTGCATCGTTATCCTGAATACAATCTTTTTACCTTAAATGAAACTAATACCAAAAAGAACGCCTTCGCTGTGAAGCGAGGGCGTTTTGCTTTTGTACCAGGTTCATATTCTATTACTTTTTGCGGAATGTTTCGTTCTTTATAATGATTGAACCTTCTTCTGTATCGAGTGTAGCCTGTTCCTGAACGTCGGCATCGAGCCCCTTGCGGCTCAGGATAATCACAGCTGCTTTACCTTCTGGCTTAGCTGGCAATTCCCACTTGTAAAATTCCTTATCAAGGCCTTTAACTTTAACAGAGAAATCACTGTTCAAAGTTACACTACGCTCTCCATCTGCGCTCTTATATTCACCGGCTGCGGCAGCCTGAAATGCAGAATCGGTTACAACCGTCTGTTCTGCCTGAGCTGGTGCAGGTGCAGGTGTTTTTTTCTCAGAACATGCTGTGAAAGCTATCAGCCCCATAGCAAATGCAAGAATTGATAATTTCTTCATAATCTTTTAATTTTATATGTTAATAATAATGTTAATTAAAACCTATTTTATAAGCTAACTCTTTTTATACATTTGTTTATCTCAGTGGTATGCTATAGAAAGATAGTATTCCACTGGTACAAATGATTACCCATATAGAAACGAGCCCCGTAATGATAGGGACGCTTGCAAATCTGATGTCGTGGTTGGGCTTAAAACGTTCGGTATGCTTTCTTAAAAAATACTGAAATATATAATAATATAAGGTGGCATAGAAAAAACCAATGAGGGTACCAATCAGGATGTCGCCAAAATAGTGTACACCGAGATACATGCGGGAATAACTGGTTATCAATGCCCATAGGCATAAGAATATCGTGAGTTTGCTCCGGCGAACCAGATATTGTGCAAAGAAGGCCATGCTCCATGCATTGGCTGCATGAGAAGATGGAAAACCATATCTGCCACCCCGATATCCTTGAACAACATGTACCATCGGACTGATAGGATTATCAGGATTGCTGGGACGCATTCTTGCTACCAATGGCTTCAGAATTCCTGATGCAGTCTGGTCTGAAAACAAGATAATCAGAGTGATGACAACTATAGTGCTCATCACAACCTTGACAGGAAAATTCTTTAGCAGTACAAAGATAAAACTGGCATAGAACGGAACCCATACAAAACGGTCTGAGAAAATCATCATGAAGTAATCCCAATACTCGTTGTGAAAACCATTGAAAAACAGAAAAATCTGCGTATCAATCTGTTCTATTTGATGAAGTAATTCTATCATAGTCTTTCTTTATGAAATTCTGTAATGTTCACTTTCTTGTTTCTGATAATCTGTTGCCCTGTCGTTAGGGCTATTTTGCACTCAAGTCATCGTACAACTTCTGAAGATAAGCCATGCCTCGCTTCAGGTTATAACCTTTTTTGCCTTTATCATAAACAACCTTTTGGGATTTGTTGTCGTAGATGATAGAGTTCTCCTCTGATACCATGCCGAAAGCATCGGGTACATCAAAGAATGCAAATTTAGGCGTAGCATCACTCAACATGTTCTTGCTGAACAAGAAGTCTTTGTGAGGAATGCCTAATTGTCCGAGCAGTGTAGCTGCTATATCTTGCTGACTTCCTATGAGCTTAACATTCATTGGGCGAGCTATTGCTCCACCGGTCATGATAAGTGGAATCTGATAGCGGCTGCGGTCAAAGTTGTCAAGATGTTCTTTGTATGCGCCAACATGATCGGCAACGAGTAATACCAAAGTATTTTTCCATCTAGGCAATTTGCTGTATTCACGCAGAAGATTACCAATGACACTATCAGTGTAAGCAAATGCATTTAAACGTTTGTCTTTCAGTCTGCTATATGGTACATCGAATGGCTCATGACTGCTTGATGTTTGGAAAACTCTCAGCATAGGCTGCTTGGCATTCTGTTCTTTCCTGAGGTCTGCAAGCAGCCGGTTGGCTACGATATGATCGTGTACTCCCCATTTGCTCAATTTGTCTTCTATCGGGAAATCACTATCTGAAATGATTCTCTCATAGCCCTGGGAAACCAGCCAAGAGCGTTGGTTGGCAAAATCAACATCACCACCATAATAATATGCATTGCCGTAATGCTTTGCTTTAGCCAAAGAACGTGCCAATGATGGTAATTGTGCAGATTTTGCCGGGTAGCGCATGATGCTGGTTGTAGGTTGTGCAGGATAACCGCTCAAAACAGCAACCAGACCACGATCCGTGCGGAAAGTGTTGGAATAGAATCTTGGGAAGAAAATTCCCTTTTTGGCTATTGAGTCCAAGCAGACAGCTACGTCTTTATGTGTTCCGACGGAAGGCATGATGTCGTTGGCAAAGCTTTCCATAATAATAATAAGTATATCCGGCTTTCCGTTTTTCCGAGCTTCTTCATTCAGGAGTGGGTAGGTGTTCTGGTCGCTTGAACTTACCATTTGAGCAAAGAGCTTGTTAGCTTCTTCTTCTGACATGTATCGGTATTGCGATGCAAAATCTTCCTGATGGGTAAGTGATTCAAACAGGCTGAACATCGGATTGACGGCAGCATGATTCAAAAATGCATTTTGGCTGAAATATGCCTTTCCTGTATTTGTTGTAGATACAGTAAATCCTCCTCTGATAGGGATGAAGAGAAGGGCAGTAAGCAGCAACAGAATAAGAGAATGGCGCATACGATGATGCTCTATGTCAGAGTAGCGTGTTCTACGACCACTGCCGAAATCTCCGAAACCATAGTTGCTGTATCTGCTGGAATAGCGCTTCTGGGTATGAGGCATGCGGAGTGCGAACCAGACGGCTATGGTAAGCAGCACAGTGATGAGGAGAGCAAAAAAGATGTAAAGCCCTCCAACACTTGCAAGTGCATCCTTTGGCGAAGTAAAGAAATAATATAATGGAGTGCTATCTAGCGGGAAGTTCCAATATGGATATAATCCTGCATTCAGTACGAATGTAATGGAAACCAGGAAAGATGCCAGTATAAAATAAGCATTCAGAATGGGACGTATAATCTCCTTACGAAACCAGATCATTGCGATGAGCAACAAACCCGGTAGTGCGGTGAGGTAACCAGCCATAGAGAGGTCGAGTGATAAACCATACCACATTACTGTAGGCATTTCGCTCCAGATATTATCGATAGGTTGTGTAGCAGAAGCCTTTTCCAATATCATGAAAAATGGTTTCTGAATACTGAACAAAATGACAAACGTAAAATACGTTTTTATAAACCACAATATTTGCTTCATATCTATGCTTCTTGACTAATAATTATGATATACTCGGCTTTGAGCTTGAAAATTAATGCAAAAATAACCATTTTATTTCATATAAACGACTTTTTTGTGTTTATTTTTCAAAAAAGTGAGAAAAAATTTGGTCGTTCTAAATAAAAGTAGTACCTTTGTTGTAATAAATTTTATAACATAACTATGGCTAAGTACAATATTCAACCTAAAAAGGAAAAAATAGCAAGATATCAATCTATGCTGAGTGAAGAAACTAAGGACCGCCTTCGCGACGAGATAATCCGTGTTCTTGTTACTGAAAGAAAGTACAAGGACCCTGACTACAGTTCCAAGAAACTTGCAGAGGATTTGAATACTAACTCTCGCTATATTTCTGCTGTATGCGCAACTCGATTTCATAAGAATTATGCCGAGTTGGTGAATGATTATCGAGTAAACGATGCTATGTCTTTACTTACCGATAAGCGTTATGCAAGAATGAGTGTAGAAGGTATCAGCGAAATGGCTGGTTTCAATACTCGTCAGAGTTTCTATGCTAATTTCTTCAAGCGAATAGGCGTTACTCCTCGTCAATATCGTGCTAATCATTTTAAGGGATTGGAGTAAGTTTAATTGTTAATAACTAGAACATGAAACAAAAAGGAGGGGGTATCATAAGTTAATGATTCACCCTCCTTTTTGTTTTTACAAACTATTGCGAGTTACCTCTTGAAGTAGTTTCTCAATGCCTGCTGGCGGATACTCCTGTTCAATCTGCGTATGGTCAGATTTCGTATCTGGCGAACTCGCTCGCGTTTGAGCCCCATATCTTCAGCAATTTCAGCCATCGTTTCTTTAGGAACACCTATACCATAGAATTTGGTGATGATTTCTTTCTCTCGTGGCAATAAATCTGCAATGCTTTCTGCCATCTTTTTCTTCATCATTTCTATATTCAGGGTATCATCTGCAATCTTTACATCCGGATCGTTTAATATGTCTAATAGGGTATACGGATTGTTTGCGCTTAGTGGCGCATCTACAGATACAGCCTTGTCTGCGTTTCTTGGGGCAAATTTCTTCTGGTCTTTTGGTAAACGATAAAGTCCTGATTGTTTATCGATGGCCTGTGATATAGCCTTGTGAACGAATGGACCGGCATAAGCCACAAAATCGGTGCCCCGGTCGGCTTGGAACTTTCTGGCTGCCATAAGCATTGCCAGAGTTCCTTCGCTAACCAAGTCATCAAACTCAACGCCTTTACCTTTATACTGGTTGGCTACTGATTTTACATAGTTTAAGTTCTCACTAACTATCTTGTTTATTTCTTTTTCTGTCATACTCAATAATTCTTTTTGCAAATATACATAGAATAATTCAAAAGAGCAAGTATTTTGCGCATTTTAACCAATTATTTTGGTTTCCACATATTATATATGTTTCTATGATTTGCATAAAGCTGCGTATGGACAGTATTCGCAACGATGCTTATCATCTGTAGGTCGGAATGGCTGGTCCTTGTCAAAGATGTTGGCGATGAGAACTTTCAGTTGTTTCATAAACTCTTCTTCGTATACATCTATGCTACTGATGAGTTCCTTGCCCATTTTTAATGTCGGATCATAATCTTCTGCTCCTGCATTTTGTATAAACAGCAAGCCGGGAGATACGGGTTCTTGAGCCGGATTCAGATTCCTGTTGTGGCTTACAATAATCGAGTAGAGCATAGATTGTAAATAATAATCTGTATGCTTGTTGAGCATGGATGGATCAAACACTTCGCTCAGTTCTCTTGGACGTGTTGTTGAAATACGTCCTGTTTTATAGTCTATTACGCGGATTCGTTCTGCAAGATTATTGCCATTTGCATTACCGTTAGCTGCAACAGCGTCCAGTCGGTCGATAAAACCTCCTATTGACAGAGATAAATTGCCGATACTTGTTTCTACTTCGACGTCAGTTTTTACAACCAACTCTAATCCGAGTATGGTGAATGGAGCCTGTCGCATATCTATCGTGACAAGTTGCCGGATATATCTTGCTATTACTTCTTTATTGATCAGTTGCAGGCCATTATATTTCGGGTGATATCCTGCAGCGCTAACTTTAAAGAGTTCTTCTCTGAACGCCTGATCAACCAGGCGATAAATCAGAGATTCGTCTTTTAGGGCTTGCTCTAATTGCTCTTTTGATACGACGATAGGACGAGTCAGTTTGAGTTCTCCTTTACCGTCGGTTGTCAGAGCATCGCTGCTTGCTAATCCCAGATAGAACAGTTCTGCTGCACGATGGAATATATTTCCAAATACTTTGTTGTCTACTTCGTCCTCATCCATTTCATCTGGCTCAATCAGTCCTTCTGCATATTTATAGTAGAATTGCTTTTCACATCTCAAATATGTATTCAGAAATGTTGGCGTAAGCATTTTCAAATTCTTGAGCTGGCTGAGCGCATGCAGTTTTTTCTCTATTGGTTCATAAGTAGGACGCAGTGTGTTTTGTCCTGCAACCAAAGAAAAGCGCTCGATGTCATGATGGCTTTCTACCAGGAGTTGTAGCATAAAACGGCTCATCTCACCCGATTGGCCATCTTTTGTTGCGTTATTGTAACACAAAGTGATTTCGTGTGAGCGTTGGAGCAGACTGTGAAAATAATAGGCGTATATAGCTACTTTGTTATCTACCGTAGTCAAGCCGTATGCCTTTCTCAATGAATAGGGAATAAATGAAGCATCGTTTACACCTTTTGGCAGTTTCCCTTCGTTGCATGAGAGTACTAAGATATGCTCGAAATCAAGATTTCGAGTTTCCAATACACCCATTACCTGTATTCCTTCTGCAGGTTCTCCGTGGAAAGGAATACTTGTAGATTGGATGAGCTGTTGGATGAGTCGTTCCAGAGTGATGCAGTCTACTGCTAAGTCTCCTGTCTGGATGAGTTCTTGCAGACGGTTCAATAAGGTATAGGTCCGGAAGAGCGATTCCTGGAATAAAGGATCGTCCTGTTCTTTACTATTCACACCTATTGTCTTCAAAATATCCAGCAGATACTGGATGAGTCTCAAGTTGTATTCATTTTCTGTTGCTGTCTCACCCAAATCTTTGAAAAGCAGTGACAAGCCTTCATCACCATCCATGCTTAGAAATTGGCGGGTAGGATAGAACTGCTTCTGCTCGTCAAGAGCGCTCAAGAGTTTGCTATAATTTTGAGAAATATAGCGTGTGTATGGATGACGGAGCGCCATGAGTACATTGTGTAAGCGATAGTTGTTACTATGCTTGGGGTGACCTACGCCCTGCAACTTGATGAGTTGTTGCAGCAAACTGTAGAATGGTGTCTGTTGAAGCGGATAGCCCAATGTTATATTATATGCTAACTTGTCGTTCTCAGAATAATCTGGTAACGACTTGATGTCTTCGTTTGTAGGAAGACTATGTATAACACTTTGCAACAATCCTTCATCGGCTAATACGATTGCCACTTTTTTTCCATATTTATAGCGTTTCTTTTCTTTAAGCCATTGGTTTACATAGCGGGCCTGAATGTTTTCTGTAGATGCCGAAATGTATGTAATGTCTTTATTGTTATCAAAGTTATGATAAATTTCACGAAGATCATGAGGAGGCATATCATTCAATTCGTTAGGATAATATTTGAGATATTCACGAATGTAGTGACCTGCCTCATGATGGTTTTGCATATAATAGTCATCGTAGTCCCAATAGAAATGTGCTTTACCCTCTTTCATCAAGCGGTCGCAGAGTTTCCGTTCTACTACTTGCATCATATTAAAACCAACAAAGAGATATTTCTTGTGTTGGAATTTGATATTTTCATCATTTACAACTTTCCTGTATAGAGCCCCCTCATAAGCCAATCCTTGTTCTTCAAGACGCATGTTGAACTGCTTATAGATATCTAGAAAATGGCTCCATAATTGTAGAAATCTCTTTTTGAGTTCTGAGTTGTGATCATCGTTGAAATTGCTGAAAAATTTCTTAATCAGCGTTTTCTGTTCTTCTGTAAGATATGAGATGTCATCAAGTTCATGTATATTGCTAAGATTGGCAAAGAGTTTTTCTGCTTCTGCCATGTTTTTATCAATATCGTCAAAATCTGTGATAAGAAGTTGTCCCCATCCATAAAAATGGTCTAGGGTCTCATCAATACCAGTGCAGGCTACGAATGTTTTATGTAAATCGCAAACAAGTTTGATTGGGTCTCCAACTTTCAATGTGCTATGTTTGCGAAACAAGTCGCTGATAGTTATGTAAGATGGCGACCAGATAGGGTGATCAGTCAAACGTGCCAGACTCTCGTTGAGGAAAAGAGCAGCGCGTTTATTTGGAAACACGACGGCAATGTCGCTGAGATTGTTTCCGTATTTCTCGAGTATATCTCTTGCTACATATTTTAAAAATGTTTTCATATCTTAATGGACTTTTCAATGTTTGCAACTGTTCTTTATGTTGCCCTACTTTTTGGAAAGGGGCAATAGAACCGTATTATTTTATTACTTCAACTATTCTGTTAGGGTATACATACCATAGATAACCTTTTACTCGGTGATGTCCCATACTTTTTAACAAGCCGATGTATTTTCTAACCTGTTCATGGTGTTCTACTTTCTGTTTACCGAATTTGAAGTCTACCACGATGGTTTCTTTTCTTGAGTTTTGCATCACGCGGTCTGGACGGTATTCTGCCACTTTTCCATTTTCAACTGTCAGGATAGAACATTCATTTAGTATGGTCAGTTCCTTATCAAACCATTTTGCGACCTTTGGTGATTCAAGTCTTTTCCTGATCATCTCTTTTATTTTCTCTGGTGTGAGGTCTTGGTCGTATAAAAGCCCGTCTAACTCCAACTGTTTCAGAGCTCCATCAATATCATCAACCGTGCGGATTGTAGAAAAGAGGTTGTGCAAAATTGTACCCATTTTGATATAAAACTTCTGTTGTTCTTCTGTTTCATCACGCTTTATAAAGTCACGGCTCTGGTTACTTTGTCTGAATTCTGGCATTTCAGGCGTAACATTTATTTTAATTTCTAAAGGTTGAGAATAGGCTGAGAGCACGTTTGTATCCTTCTTCTCGTTTGATTTCTTGGAAGAATCAGGTACATATATTTCATTATAGCAGAAAGATATGTCATCTGTTTTGGCATCAGAACCTATTCCTGTTAACTCCATCTTTACATCATTAGCTTCAAGTCGACTGGCTACCTTGTCGAGTACGGATTCGATAATGGCAGAACGATATGCACTATTAGCTCTTTTGCCAATTACAATCAAGTTATGACTGGCACGTGTGAAGGCTACATAAAGCAGATTCAAATTGTCGACTATGTTTTGCAGATGTTCATGATTATAATCTGCTTCATATATACTTTGCTTCATCAGTTTAGCACTGAAATCTATAGGTACCAGTGGAAGCTCGTTGTATGGAGCTTCTTGCGGTGTGCACCAGATTGTGGTGGCTTTTTCTAGTTGCCAGTCACAGTAAGGCATGATAACATGATCGTATTCCAGTCCCTTACTCTTATGTATAGTAAGGAATCTGATACCTCCATCGCCATCGCTATGAATGCTTTTTTCGTGAATACGGTTATCCCACTCTTTCAGAAATCCAGTGATATCACTACTGTTATCTGTAAGATATTTACTTAAGCAATCATAAAAAGTACAGATGTAGGCAGTTTGCTTGATCATGTCTTTTATTTCGCCTAGTTTAAGTTCTGCAAAAAGGCGTTCTGTGAGATCGAACAGTGGCATTTCTAGATACTCAGAACGATTGGTCAAAAGTTGTTCCGGCATATTTCCAGCTACAGAATACGTGTCACAAAACTTGTTGAGAGTTGCTAATGCAATATTGTCATTTGGGTGTACCAGTATGTAGAGAGCGTTAACCAATGTGCATACTGCTTGGGAGGCATCCAGCCTGAATGCCTCATCTGAAACCAACGGATAGTCGGAATGGTTCATAAAATACTCAGCAATGTCCTGTATGTTACGGTTGCTTCTTACCAGGATTGCTATTTTGTTGCAAGGAACACCTCTTTCAACCAACTTGTCTACAGTGTCCAGTGTGGTTTTCATCATTCTGTCTTCAATATTTTCACCGCCCAGGAGCTGAATACTTATAGAACCATTAGGATTAGAATGGTGGACTGGTACTTGCTGGCAGACATCGCTATATGCGCTTTCCAGCTGTTTACATTCCTCAGGACATATATCTTTCAGGTCTTTAATCTCCAATTTAACTGCTTCTGTGAAAAAAGCATTGTTGAACTCAATGATGTTTCTATCAGAGCGGTAGTTGGTACCCAAAGTTTCTATGCTTACTTTTGTCGCTCTTTTATTAAATTCTTTATCGATATTATTGAGCAGTCTCCAATCGCCGGATCGCCATCTGTAAATACTTTGTTTTACGTCACCAACAATGAGGTTACCTGCATCTTCTCTACTCATGGTTTCTTCGAGCAGCACTTTAAAGTTCTTCCATTGGATGGTGCTAGTATCTTGAAACTCGTCAATCATTATATGGTCGAGTTGAGTGCCAATCTTTTCAAAGATGAATGGCGAATCGCTATCCTTTATCAGTGAGTTGAGCAAGGTCTGAGTATCGCTCAAAAGGAAACGGTTTGCCTCTCTGTTCATCTCCCTGACTTTTTTATCTATGCTTCCCAAAAGGCGGAGCTGATTAAGATGCTTTATGGTCAGATCGGTACTTTTGAAGATTCGGGTGAGTCTTGGACGATTATCTTCTGCAAACAGCAAAATAGGGTAGAGCACCGATTCTACATAATTGAAGATATCAGTACAATTTTTTACATCAGATTTTTTGACCCATGCTTCCGGACTTTCCCGACATTTACAGAAAGTATCATTATGTAGATCATCATCACTGTATTTGCCATTTTTCAGCTTGTTGAAATAGCTCCAAATACCTCTCGTTTTTCCAGCTAAGTCGTCTGCCGTAAAGCCTTCTTCTTCAAGGGAATCGAAAAAAGTAGCAGCAATTTCTTTAAGCTGCTCTTTTGCCTTATCGCGCTTTTTCTTCATTCGGTCGGTAAAATCCTTGAAGAAATCTTCTTGTTCCATCAATTCTGTCAACTTGTCGGAATGAGCTTTGTAATAATCCTTGAATATGTTCTCACCGAATTTCTTGATTTGTCCTATGACATTCCAACTCTTATCATCATCAATATTTTCTTTGATATAATCCATAATCCAGAAAAGTAGACGATCGGTATCTTCAAGACTTTCTATAAGTTCATCAACGGCATGCTGTTCTATTTGATAGTCATTGAGTTCTATCCGTAAATTGGCAGTCAGATCAAGTTCACGTGCTAGATTTCTCAATACACTCTGAAAGAACGTATCGATGGTCATAACCCGGAAATAGTTATAATTGTGTATGAGCAAATGCAGGGCAGATTCTGCATTTTTCTGAATTTGTTTGGATGAAAGATAGGGTAAAGCCTGCTGTATTTGATTTACGTAATCGTTTGCTTCTGGTAGTCCGTGTGCAATTTCGTATAATTTTCCTAAGATACGCATTTTCATTTCTTCAGTAGCTTTGTTGGTGAAGGTTACTGCAAGAATGGTTCTGTAGGAAGCAGGATTAGCTATCACGAGTGTCATATACTCGCGAGCCAAAGTAAATGTTTTACCTGATCCTGCACTTGCTTTATAAACAGTTAGTTGTGAACTCATATTTTGATTTTTTTATGATGTTATTGATATTGTGCCCTAGAAATCATGTTTTATCCATGCTTTTATGAATATTACCAATCTCTAAATAGTTCAAAACCGAAGCGACAGCCTATGCCATTAAACTTCGTGTTTTTGAAGGCTGCAAAGAATCCTAATGTAATAGCTCTTGTTGTTACTCCATATCCCCATTCTGTATATGGGTGTAAATGGTTTACAACAAGACTGCTTACATACAGGCGCTCTGCTTCTATATATTTCCCAATCAGGGGGAGCCATGCAGTTACAATCATGGGAGCTTCATAAGTGAAATTTCCGCGAACGTAATAATCACTGGCATTATACCATTGGGATGGCAGTAATTCGAATTCTCCACTCCAGCTATCATTCCAGCCTCCAGGAATATTGTTGTCATGGAAATTGGTATAGTCAACGAAATCCCAATGGTCACCTTTACGGGTATAAAACCCTGCTCCTAATCTAACAGAATATGATTGACGGCGTGATGCTTGAAAAATAGTTTGTGCATCTACTTCTACCCGTTCGTAGTCTATGTTTGAACCTAGTAGGTTTTTCCATCCCTTTTCATAGTCTATTTTAAAGATAGAGCCTTTCTTACCCCATGGTAACAGTTCTAAAGCTACTGCTGGTGCTACTGACACATATTTGCTTGGGTAATTAAACAGTTTATAGAAACTTTCAATCACAGCTTTTCGGGTATGTGAAACCAAGCCAATCTCAAAACCTACATAGTCGTTGAAACTCCAGTGGTTGATAAGACGAAGATAATCATCTTTAAACTCTGTTAGTTTTCTGTTGTTTGCATCAATATCTGTTGAGATTTCCGGTAATGATAATCCTGGATATTCTGAGAATAGTGGATATAGAAAATTGTTATCTTCAGGTTTGCTGATGCCTAACATCTTTCGTGCAACACGATTATTCGATATTCTATTACCGTTACCGATTTCTAACTTCAGATATCCATTGTGCTTCTGGTTATAGTTGAATGTCAATGGTATATTGAAATAAAATCTGTGTTGTTTCATACTGTAACCTCCTTTAAAGCGAAGGCCCAATTGCAGATTTTCTGTAAACCTATAGCCTCCCTTCAGGTCAAATTTGTATACAATTCCTTTTCGCTCGGAATATCCCATATAGAGTGGGTTGAGAATAGGACTGATACGGAAGTAGCCTTGGTTTTGCTTTCCGAAGCCTTGGGAAATTCTGTTTAATACATTGTCACCGATAACATCCCAAAGTATGTCTTTTGCAAAGTTTTTCTTTGGTATGGTGTTATTCAAGGAATCTGTTATTTGTTTCCTTTTTTCGTAGAATTTTTTGTATATGTCAGCCTCATCTTGGTTTAACTCAATTGGGCGCACTTTTGCCATTAATGCTGTGTCGGCAACATTATTGAGTGAATCACTTAATATTTTCGGCAGTCCGTATACAGTTGTATACATGCCCGTTATCTTGTTACCCATAAAACTGAAGTTGGCTCTCATGCTGCACCTTGCAGGAGAAAGTGAACCAAATCCGTCTTTACCCATAATGATCGAGATATAGAAACGGGTCATATCATATTCGCCCTCAAAGTCTACCATGCTTATCTTTCCGCTTTGGGAATCAACAATGGCACGTGCTTCAATAACCTGGGTGTTTTTGAGACGTGGATATACGTAGATTTGTGCTTTGCCGAATGGTAATTGGGTGACGGCATATTTATAATATTTGCGATTCTTATAGTGGAAAGGAGAAAGAATATTAGTTTCGAAAAGTGTTTCTCCATATACCGTTGGAGTCATGTATTTCAAAACTGATGACAATGTGTTGCTCCTATGCGGAATGGTGCTTATGTTCAGCAAACGCTTGGCAACTGGTCTGCCATTTGCGTCTAGCGTCATTTGGTTATAATACTCGCTGATGAATCTTCTGCCACCGCCATGAGCCACTGCATACATTGTCGGTACTAGCATGAGTGTTGCATTACGTTTGTTTGTTTTGATTTGAAATTTAGTGTAGGCATAACTCTTGTGCTCAGCTCTACCTGTTGTGTCAACAGATTGTGAATATTTAAATACCAAACACATCACCGAGTCACTAAAGGCGTCTCTCGGTGACATTCTTCTTGCATGTGCTGCAAAAGCCATCATGCAGAAGATAATCGTCAAAATGATGTGTGTTTGATATTTCTTCATTTATTATGAGTTAAGATGTTACTTGGCAGAAGAACTGTGCCAAATATTTTGGACAGCAGCTTTCCTAACCAAGATATTTCATAAGGATTCCTATCTTCCCGGATTCTCTCAGTTTGGTGATGCTTTTTTCTCTTATTTGGCGAACTCGCTCACGGGTCAGCCCCATTTTATCACCAATTTCCTCGAGCCCCTTTTCGGTTTCCCCGATTCCGTAGCATGCGCAGATAATTTTCAGTTCGCGATCCTTGAGGCAAACTTTTAAAACCTGTCTTAGGTCTTGTGCCATACTTTCATGGTCAACCTGCTTGTCTGTTCTGGCATCGTCTCCGCTTGCCATTACATCTGCCATAGAGTTGTCATCGTCATCACTGAATGGAGCATCGATGCTTACATGATGACCACTGGCAGCCATGCTCTGAGAAATCTTGTCCTCGTCAACACCCGTTCTGGCAGCAAGTTCTTCAACGCTTGGACGGCGTTGGTTTTCCTGCTCAAACTTATTAATTTCCTGGTTTACCTTATTGAGTGATCCTACCTGGTTTAGGGGAAGTCGAACGATTCGACTTTGCTCTGCTATTGCCTGTAAAATACTCTGACGAATCCACCAGACGGCGTATGAGATAAATTTGAACCCTCGTGTTTCATCGAAGCGTTCTGCAGCTTTGATGAGTCCGATGTTTCCTTCGTCAATCAAGTCTGTCAAGGTGAGTCCCTGGTGCTGATATTGTTTTGCTACCGACACCACAAAACGTAAGTTGGCTTCAATCAACTTATTTTTTGCTCTTTCGCCAGCTCTACCTCCCTTGCGGATAGCTTGAGCCAATTCTATTTCTTCATCAATAGAAACCATAGGGGCTCTACCTATCTCTACAAGATATTTGTCGAGAGCCTCGCTGTTACGATTGGTTATACTCTTTTGTATCTTAAGCTGTCTCATTATCTTTTCCTCTTAGTTACACATTGCACAATTGACGCAAAGATAATAAAAATATTGATACGCAACTAGATTTATAACTTACTTTAACGTAATTAACCTAACTTATTCATTTAAAGGTTATTTTACCGTCTTGTTCTTAACAAAACTTTGAAAAGCGTCATCGTATCCGTTAAACACGTTGATGTCTACCTCTCCATGTATTCCTGCTACTCTTCCGTCGGGGCAGAGTTGCCAATATACCAATCGGATGTCTGGTTTATACTCGCCATATCGTGCAATCCAAACCTGGTAGTTATGTTTCAGATCGGGAGCCTGTGGCAGATAGCGATTTACGAAAGTTTGGTTGATGTAAAGAATAGGCTTAACACCAGTTGCTCTTTCTACAATTCTAAGCCAAGTTCTAATGCGTGCAAACAATACTCTAGCCCCTCCCATTTTCTTGATTTGACTAGGAAGCGGTTCAATATCAAGAACTGGAGGAAAATCGCCTTTCCTAATGATACTGTGTTTCAGAAAGTGTCGTGCCTGTTCGGCAGCAGGTGTTATGGTGGTAAAGAAGTGATAGGTTCCAACCTTGTAACCATGTGCTTTTGCATCACGATAATCTTTTCTATAATATGGATTTAACATCGATTTACCTTCTGTACTCTTGATATAGATGAAGCGAATAGGGAAGTTTACTGTTCCTGACACTGTCTTTTTGCTGAGACGTCCAAGATGTGTAATGCGTAAACGGTTCCAGTTGATAGCATATTTTTTTCTGCCTTTTCCATGTTGGTATTTGCTCAGATCAATGCCATAAATACGTTCCGATGTATATACGAGTCTTTCGCCTTTATAGTGGTCATTTTTCCATTCGCCTATTCGTAATGGCTTCTTGGGAGCAATGCTGAATCCGAATCCTTCACGTTTCCCGTTTTTCCAGTAACCTTCATAATAGGTTCCATCGTATCCTTGCCAGCATCCATGACCGTTTGGTCGATAGATACTGTCGGTTGTACCCCGATAATATCCTAGAGAATCAGGTAAGAGGGTATAATCAATAGAGCGTCGAAGTGTGACTCCATGAGCTGTTGCTAAAGATACTGCAAGTTGAGGTGAAATAGCTTTAACTCCTTCAGGAGTTGTTTCTGAGGAAAGTTGGAATGTGTAGCTTCCTTGTGCAGTTTCTCCATTCATTGCTTTGATGAGTTTGCATGCCTGACTCTTCCATTTTCCGTTCTCGTCTCTATAATAGGCTTGATATGAAATGGAGCGTTTCAACTTGAAATGTCCCTTTTTCTGTACATGTTTCAGGGAATCAATCAGTTTTTTGGCAGAATCGCGTAGTTCCAGTTCGTGTTGGGTATAAGCGCAAATAGAGTTGTAGCCTACATCCAGGACAGAATGAGAATGAATATAATAGTTCAGTTCTCCAACTTTCCATTTGGAGTCTCTATACAAACTGTCTAAAGAATCAACTTTCTCTTTAAAGATGCTATCCGCATCTTTGACAAGATAGTGATTCCGGCTGATGCTGTTGTTGTAGCAGGCGGCAAGTCTTCCTTCACATGAAGGAATCAACGCCCAACGATTCATAAAGTTGGCAGCCAGTGTCGTAGTGTCTTCGTCGAACCGGAGTATTGTTTTTCCATTTTGAATTAATTCGTAGTGACTGTATACTTTTATGTTTGCTTTTGCCTTGTTCACTCTATCACTGGATGGGTTCAGACAATAATAGCTCCATGTGCTGGCGGCAGCCAGTAGAATGAGAACTAAACTTGTGATATATAATATTTTCTTTTTCATTTGATGATGACCTCCAATATTTTCTTGGTGGTTTCAGTAATCTTCGTTTTCTCTGACGTACGTTCGCCGATAAGCCAGATGATTTCACCTTTACTATCAGTTAATACATGCTGTGTCTTCTTTTGTATATAGTCAAATTTCCTATCGGTCATATAGTCACTCAACAGTTTGCTACCCTTCATGCCGAAAGGTTGAAATCTGTCGCCTTCTTTTACCAGTCGGTAGGTGAGGGGAAAACTGACTTTTTCAGCATCCAAAGTGATGCATTGTGATTCTTTGCTTGGCATGAAGTTACCCATATGCGAGAAGATTCTTATCTTGATTTGGGTTCCTTCGTCCATGTTGTAAATGCCTTCTTCCGGCAGTTGGAACGCTCTCTTTTCCTGGATGTTATTCAAGTCTTGTATGTTAGAAATCAACAGCTTTTCTCTGTCGATGACTATCATATAATCTTCGTTTTTCCAAATTTTACCGACACCACGATCCTGGCTGTTGAGGCTTTCACAGATGTCATCAATAACATTGCCATGAAAACCAAATCTGCTTAATTCTTTATGGAGTATGAATTCCGGACTTGGAGCATTCATGACAGATACTTTAGGGATATATATAACTTTCCTATAAGAGTCGGTTGTACTGATGCTACCCATGCTCTCAAGTATACTTTTCGCTTGGCGTATGTATTTGGCAGTGAGAGCGATATTTTCACTTGCTGCTGGGTTGATACTTTCTAAAAGAGGTACTACATGATGGCGAATTTTATTTCTTAAAGCATCGTCTTCCAAATTTGTTGAATCTGTGACAAAATCTTGCTTTTTTTCTTTTAGGTATTGCAATATATCCTGTCGGCTGATGCAGAGAAGAGGGCGCAGAATATTTCCGTTTTTGGGGGCGATGCCTGCTAATCCGTCTACTCCAGATCCTCTTAACAGATTCAGAAGTAAAGTTTCTACATTGTCATCGCGATGATGGGCCACACAAATGCCTCCTGCATGCAAGTCTTTTATTAATTGGGCAAAATAGCGGTAGCGTAAGTCGCGTGCAGCCATTTCGATACTTACCTTGTGCAAATGGGCATAAGCATAAGTATCAAAATGGATTCGAGACAAACTGATTCCCTGTTGTTGGCACAGATTTACACAAAATTGCTCGTCTCTGTCACTCTCTTCGCCGCGAAGGTGAAAGTTACAGTGCGCAGCAGAAATATTCAGTCCTATATTTTTCAAGATAAGCAATAGGGCAACGCTATCGGCACCTCCGGACAAGGCAACGATATATGGTGTTTGCCACTTGAACATACCATGGTGAATAATATATTTTTTGACGATATTTTCAATTTTGTTCATTCTGCGATACCTTAAAAGTATATGTTGTTTCTTATTACTTTCTGTTTTTCAAAAAGTCTTCTGCCCGCTGCAAATCTTCTGGCGTGTCGATGCCTACAGTTTCTACATCTGTAGTACCAACTTTTATCTTGTAGCCATTCTGGAGCCATCGAAGTTGTTCCAGGCTCTCTGCTATTTCTAGTGAGCTTTGTGGCAGTTTGGTTACCTCTTTTAAAACTTTTTTGCGGTAAGCATAGATGCCCAAATGTTTCAGATAAGGAAAACTCTTGAGCCATTCTTTCTCTTCTTTTCCTCTTACGTATGGAATGATGCTGCGAGAGAAATACATAGCAAAGCCTTGATTGTCTACAACAATCTTGGGACTATTAGGATTTTTTACAGCTTCCATACTGGTAAAAGCTTTTCCTAAAGTGGCAATTTGGGTTGTTGGGTCATCAAAACACTGGCAGATGGTTTTCAGTTGACTCTTGTCAACAAAAGGTTCATCTCCTTGAACATTGACAATGACATCCCAGTCTCCACCAATTTTTTCGATAGCTTCTTCTATGCGGTCAGTACCGCTCTTATGATCCTTGCGCGTCATAACAGCTTTACCGCCAAATGCTTCTACAGCATTGAATATTCGCTCATCATCTGTTGCAACATAGGCTGCTTCTAGACAAGCTGCTACTTTCTCATAAACATGCTGTATCACTGGTTTGCCATCTAACATGGCAAGTGGCTTTCCCGGGAAACGTGTTGATGCGTATCTTGCTGGAATAATTCCTATAAATTTCATAATCTTCTATGTTTAAACCTGTTTACTATTCAATTCATGCGATTCGTTTAACTTCAAATAAAAAAAGTTGCACTTCCGCAGACGCAAAAGTACAACTTTATTTTGTATTCACCAAAAAACTTTTTGTTTTTTTTGAAAAACCTCAGAGAATATTTAATGTTCTCCCCATTTTTTTTATTCGTATCTGATAGCCTCGATAGGGTCGAGCCTTGCTGCCTTCTTTGCAGGATACCATCCAAAGAAAACGCCAGTAAATGTACAGACTGCAAAACTCATAATAATGCTCCAAGGCTCTATTTGGGTGGCTATATGGAAGAAAGAGTTCAGACTGAGCGATAAACTAACTCCCAATATCACTCCTATAATACCGCCAGTTACAGAAAGTAAGATAGCTTCTATCAGAAACTGGTTCAAAATATCAATACCTCGTGCGCCTACACTCATTCGAAGACCTATTTCGCGGGTGCGCTCTGTTACAGATACATACATGATGTTCATAATTCCGATGCCGCCTACCAGCAGCGAGATTCCTGCCACGGATCCGAGCAGGATGGTGATTGTAGACATGGTAGAATTCATCATGCTTGAAATTTCCTCTTGAGAGCGGATATTGAAGTCATCTTCATCTGCTTCAGTAGTATCTGTTGCGTCTTTCAATTTGTGGTTGCGTCGCAATATTTCTGTAATCTGATCTTGGGCAGGTTGAGAAGCCTCTTCGGTGATAGCTGAGCAGACGATGCCTCCTAAATAGGTTTGTGCCATAATTCGCTTCATTACTGTTGTGTAGGGGGCAAGTACCAAATCATCCTGGTCCATACCCATACTATTGTAACCTTTCTTCTTCAAGACACCGATTACTCTGAATGGAATGCTGTTAAATCGCACAACCTTACCGATAGGATCACTGCCATCAGGGAAAAGATAGTCAACTACTGTCTGTCCCAAAATACAAACTTTAGATGCAGCCTTAATGTCTGTATCAGTAAACATTTCTCCATCTGCCACTTTCAGTTGTCGGATGGAAAGATAGTCTTGGTTTACACCATAAATGGAACTTTGGGTGTTGTTGTTTCCGTAGATCCACTGTCCGGAACTGTTTACAGTAGGAGAAATAGCTGAGATATAATTACATTCGTCTTTGATGCTCTGATAGTCGGCTTGCTTCAGCGTCTCCATTGACGAAGCATCCTGTCTCACACCGCCACGCATGTCTGCACCTGGTGAAATCATAATCATGTTTGATCCCATCTCTGCGATGTTTGCCTTGATGCTGGCTTTACTTCCTTGTCCGATGGCAAGCATGGTAATAACCGCAGCAATACCGATGATGATGCCAAGTGCGGTAAGGAAAGAGCGCATTTTGTTGGCAGCAATGGCGCGGATGGCTATTTTGAAAAGATTCTGATAATTCATTTTACTTGTTGTAATGTTAAATGTTAAATGTTAAGTGTTAAGTGAAAACTTCGTTTGCTATTGGATGCTAAATAATTTAACATTCAACACTTAACATTGAAAACTTATTCGTCCGTGTTGGCCGGCAAGGCTGCCAGACCTTCGGCTGCCGAGAGAATATGTTCGTTATAGGTGTCGCTGATGATGTGACCATCACGCAGTTCGATATTACGACTCGAATAATTTGCAATGTCTGGGTTGTGGGTAACGAAGATGATGGTTCTTCCTTCTGCATAAAGTTTCTGGAAGAGTACCAGAATCTCGAAACTGGTTCTGGTGTCGAGATTACCCGTTGCTTCATCAGCAAGTATCACAGCAGGGTTGTTGACCAACGCACGAGCTATTGCTACACGCTGCATCTGTCCTCCAGACATCTGATTACTCTTATGATAGAGACGTTCTCCTAAACCAACAGCTTTCAGCGATTCGATAGCACGTTGCTTTCGTTCTTCTGCGCTTACGTTCGGGTTGTACATCAGTGGAAGTTCTACATTTTCTACACTTGTAGTCTTCGGTAGAAGATTGTAGTTCTGGAAGATGAATCCAATCTTTCGGTTTCTAAGAATGGCGCGATCATTACGTGACATCTTTCGTACGCTTACTCCATCCAGATAGTATTCGCCACTGGATGGGGTATCGAGACAACCTAGCTGGTTCAGCAGGGTAGATTTACCTGATCCTGATTTACCCATGATGGTAACAAACTCACCTTCGTATATTTTAAAGCTTACACCTTTTAGGGCGTGGACAGTTTCCTCACCCACAAGAAAGTCGCGACGAACATTGTCAAGTTCTATCACAACTTTCTTTTCGTTGTTTGCTTGAATATTGTCGTTTGTCATACTCTTATTCCTTATTTTTTCTTTCCTCTAGGTCCAGGACCGCTAATCAAACCTTGACTTTGTTGAGGCTCCTCATCCTCTTCAGGAGTATTAACTATGATTTCAGTTACAATCTTCTGTCCTTTCTTCAATCCCTTGATAATTTCTGTATGTATACCGTCGCTCTGACCGATGGTTACAGAATGAGCTGTAAGGGTATTGTTAGCAAGAGTCCAAACTTTGTTTTTTCCTTTGCAGTCAACAATCTTGATATTCTTTCCCACAGTTTCCTTGGTTGGAGTAAAGCGGAGTGCTTTGTTGGCAACGGCAAGAATGCCAGCACGTTCTTGTGTAAAGATGGTAACATTTGCAGTCAGTCCTGGTTTTAACTTGAAATCTGCGTTGGGTGCAGAGATGACAACCTCGTAAGTAACTACATTGTTTGTTGTAGTAGCTTCCAGACGAACCTGTTTTACTGTTCCCTGGAATACATCGTCAGGATAAGCATCTACTGTAAAATTAACTCGGTCACCTTCTTTTACACCGCCTATATCTGCCTCGTCAACATTTGCAATCACCTGCATGTTGGTCAGATCTTTAGCGATAGTAAAGAGCTCTGGTGTGTTGAAACTTGCTGCTACGGTCTGTCCTTCCTCTACGCTTTTTGATATGACAGTTCCATCTATTGGCGATGTAATTGTAGCATAGCTCAGGTTGGTTTGGGCTTTTTGTACATTTTCCTTGGCCGAAGCTACTTGCTCTTTCGCCTGGCGATAGGTGAGAAGCGCATTTTCATAATCGTCAGCACTTACCAAACCTTTCTTATAGAGGGTCTGGTAGCGGCTCATGTTTGCACTCTGATAGTTCAAACTGCTTTGCGCACTTGCCAGGTTAGCTTTGGCAGTATTCAACTCGCTCATCAGGTTGGTTTTGTCGAGCTCAGCTATGACTTCACCTTTTTTTACCTGCGAATTGTAATCAACATAAAGTTTGTTTACAATACCACTCACCTGTGTACCAACCGTTACAGAAGTTACCGCTTCAATAGTACCGGTTGCAGTTACACTATTCTGCAATGTTTGTGTGGTTACAGTTTCCTGCTTGAAGTCTATTTGTTCTTCGTTTTTACTTCCTGAGAACAGCCATGCTGCCACAGCTGCGATGATTACCACAATCATGGCAATCCAGATTTTGCTGATTCTAAGTTTTTTCATAAAAATGTATGTATACCTATTAATGATTTGCAATATGTTTTCGGATGTTAATACCAATCTTTCTCTTTAGATTCTGCCGTTTTGGTAGAATTTCAACATGTTGATATTCAGAATGGTAAGATACTTTGCCTGAAGTTCGTTCTGCTTAGCCTTCAGAAGATTATCTTTGCCAGTTCTCAATTCTACGATGTTCTTTAATCCCAGTTTAAACTGCTCACTTAACAGATCGTAGCTTGTTTGGGCACTCTCGCTGCTCACCTTGGCAGCCTTAAACTGGCTTTGGTTTGTATTAGCCTGCAACCAATAGTTTTCGATAGTAGAGTAGAGCTTAGTTTGCTCATTCTTTATATCGAGCAAGATGCTTTCACGCTGAATGAGTGCTTTATTGACAGAAGTCTTGGTCTGTCGGTTATCAAAGAGAGGAATACTGACACCGATTCCACCACCCAGGCTGAAGTTGGTTTTCATCTGACTGCCCCAACCGTTTTTGTTCATGGATGTGGTGCTGGTCGTAGCTCCTGCATTTGCGCTGATGGTTGGCAACTTTCCTGCCTTTGCAATCTTGATGTCCAGATCGTTCTGGTCGAGTTTGTTTTGGTAGCTCAAAAACTCAGGGCGATTCTGAAGCGCAGCTGTATAGACACTGTTCATTCCTGGGATAGAGGCCAGAGCCATCTGGTCAGTTGTGCTTGGAATAGCGATGTCGAAAGCTTCTTCACTGGTAATCTGCAGGAGTTCCTTCAACTGTCGTTTATAGTTTTTAACGTTACTTTCAGCCTGCACGATGTTAAACTCATCTTGTGCTCTTTGTGCTGTAAGTTGTGCTAAGTCTGCTTGGCTCATCTTGCCAATTTTTACCATTTCCTTACCACGCTCTTCGTTTTGAACACTCGACTGATAACTTTCTTTGTTTACGTTGATAGCCTCTGTAGAGTAGAGTATCTGTACGTAAAGTTGAGCAATCTGTTCTTGCAGGTTGAGGGCTTGTGCTGTCGAATCGAGTTGTGCCGCTTCCTTTGCCAGCTTGTTCAGTTTCACCTGATTTCTGTTTTTGTTTCCGTTCCAAATCGTGTAATTGCCCATCACGCTATAGCTGCCATTGTAATATACCTTGTCGATGGAAGCTTTGCTGAAACCTTCTCCGCTGATTCCATTAGAACCCCAAGGCGTATAGTTTACACTTTGATTGGTGCTGGCAGAGAGCGATGGCAGAAGCGTTGACTTTGATTGCAGATAGTCCTCCTGAGCTGAAGCTTTTGTGAGTTGAGTCTTCTGCAGTTGAATGTTGTTAGCCAGTGCGTAACTGATACAATCCTGCAGTGACCATTGCTTAGCTTGTACAGCGATAGGAGCCGACATGATGAATAGCGCTACCGCCATGTTTTTAAAACTTGCGTTCATACTCTTTTTACTTTTTGTTTTCATCTTTACAGATCTCTTTGCATCTGTTCTGATTAAATGTGGATTAATGTTCTTACTTTCCATAATTGCAAATCTTAATAGGATACATCATTTTTAGCTTTGACGTAAGCGTCGCCTATAAAGTTGCAATGATATGTGTTTTTGATTAAAAACGTGATGATAGGTTTAATATTCTCATTTATCTTTAACAATCCTTTTCATAGTGAAAGATTTCTTTTGCTTTTCCACATTAATTTATTTATATTTCTCAAAAAAATGTTTCTTCTTTCGTTATCTTCGCTGAAATTGTGTAACTTTGCAGAAAAATTTTAAGAAAGGAATAAAATAAATGCCGTTAAGATTACCAGATAAGCTTCCAGCTATCGAACTGTTGAAGCATGAGAATATATTCGTGATGGACGAAAGTCGTGCGCATAAACAGGAGATTCGTCCGTTGAAAATCTGTGTGCTCAATTTGATGCCCCTCAAAATTACGACAGAGACAGATCTCGTTCGTCTTCTGTCGAATACTCCTCTTCAGTTAGAGGTTTATTTTATGAAGTTGAAAAGTCACACGCCAAAGAATACTCCAATAGAACACATGATGATGTTCTACAAGGATTTTCAGGAACTTTCCAAACAGAAGTTTGATGGAATGATAGTTACCGGTGCTCCTATTGAAACGATGGCTTATGAGGAGGTAGAATATTGGCCTGAAATCAAAGAGATTTTTGATTGGGCCCGTACCCATGTTACTTCAACACTCTATATCTGCTGGGGTGCCCAGGCTGGTCTTTATCATTTCTATGGTGTTCCTAAGTATCCTTTAGAGAAGAAGATGTTTGGTATTTTTAAGCAGAAGCCTCTCGATTTGTCTCAGCCAATCTTTCGCGGTTTCGATGATATCTTTAATATGCCTCATAGTCGCCATACGGAGGTAAGACGTGAGGATATTGAAAAAGTGCCAGGACTTGACATCATTGCCGAATCGCCTGAAAGCGGTGTCAGCATCGTGATGGCCAGAAACGGCCGCGAATTCTTTGTGACGGGTCATCTAGAGTATGCGCCAAACACGCTGGATAAGGAATATAAGCGTGATATGGGCAAGCGTGATGATGTAGAACTCCCAAAAAATTATTATTATCATGACGATCCGAACGAAGAACCTCTGGTGACATGGCGTGCTCATGCCAACCTCTTCTATAGTAATTGGATCAACTATTATGTTTATCAGGAGACTCCTTACAATATTAACGAAATCCGTTAATTTGTGAAGGAGTTGGATGATTTCGAGATCGATTTCTTATGCAAACATTAGAATTATTGGCGCCTGCCAAGAACTTGGAATGTGGTATTGCTGCCATTGATCATGGTGCAGATGCCGTATATATTGGTGCACCTCGTTTTGGTGCACGAGCAGCAGCAGGCAATTCGCTGGAAGATATCAGACAGTTGTGTGATTATGCTCATCAGTTTGGAGCAAAGGTTCATGTTACTGTGAATACAATCATCTATCAGGATGAGATGTTGGATACGCTTAAGATGATCCAGCAACTTGATGAGATTGGTGTTGATGCACTTTTGCTGCAGGATATGGGTGTGCTTACTGAGGTGAGAGCGCAGAATTTGTGGAGTAGAGAATTGCATTCCAGTACCCAGTGTGATGTAAGAACTCCAGAAAAGGCGTATTGGCTTACCACGTTAGGTTTCAAACGTGTTGTTCTGGCTCGTGAGCTTTCGCTCGATGAAATCAAGGCGATCCATCAGGCGATTCCTGATAGAGAAATAGAGGTCTTTGTACATGGAGCGCTCTGCGTAAGCTATTCAGGTGTATGTTATGCTTCTGAGAAGTGTTTCGGGCGCTCTGCCAATCGTGGAGAATGTGCACAGTTCTGTCGTATGAAGTTTGATCTGCTCGATTCCAATGGTCAGGAGATTGAACATCAGCGTTATCTGTTGTCGCTCAAGGATCTTTGTCAGCTTGATCATCTCAAGGATCTTGCTGATGCTGGAGCTACTTCGTTCAAGATAGAAGGAAGATTAAAAGATATCAACTACGTCAAGAATGTGGTGGCTGCCTATAGCAGTCAACTCGATGCAATCGTAAAAGCTGAACCGCGTAAGTATCGCCGTGCATCGGTGGGACATGTTCAATATAATTTTACACCTAATCTGAAGAAGACTTTCAATCGTGGCTTTACCCATTATTTCCTGAATGGGCGACAGCCGGATATTGCTTCTTTCGATACACCGAAAGCTATCGGCGAGTTTGTGGGCAAGGTTAAAGAAATACGTGGCAACATCTCTTTCAACGTAGCCACAGTAGCCAGCTTTAAAAATGGCGATGGACTGTGTTTTATCAATGATGACCGTGAGTTGGAAGGCTTTCGTGTGAACAGAGTAGAGGGAAATCGCCTCTATCCGTTTGGAATGCCTGAACATTTGCGTCCGGGCATGGCTCTTTATCGTAATAACGATCGGGCTTTCGAGGCTTTGCTGGCTCGTAAGTCTGCTGAACGTAAAATCTATATTGTCATAGAAATGGAGCCTGTGATGGGCAATGAGTTCAGGAAAGAGCCACAGGGGGTAAAGGCTGTTGTCAACATCATGAAGACGAAAGAGGTTGATGGAGGCTTGATTTATCAGGTGGCTGAGGTGTTTAAAGAGTTGAAACTCGAAAAGGCGAAACGCCCGCAGGGCGAAAATATAAAGGCTCAGATGAGCAAACTGGGTGATACGATTTACGAAGCTTACCAGGTAGAACTTCTGAAGGGAATGGAGACATACTTCGTTCCGAACAGTATTCTCACTGCTATCCGGCGTGAATTGATAGATGAACTTACCAAGGCAAATCAGAAACAGCTTGATAAGTCGTTGTGGGGTGGATGGGATAGAACCTTGTTCAACAATGGTTTTGGATTCAGTCAGCCCGGTGAGCACCGACTTACGAAAGAGGAATTTACTTGGCAGCCGGAATACGGAAAATGGGGATATCTCTATAATATAGCTAACTATGATGCAAGAGATTTTTATCAGATTCATGGTCTGTCGCAAGTAGTTCCGGCATTTGAATTGGGTAAGAATATTCCTTCTGCATGGGATGCTAAGACCCAGGAAGAATATGATGAGAATATAGAAAAAGACAAGGCAAACCGAAGTATGCAACCTAAGTATACCAACGAAAAGGGAGAATCGCTCCTGATGCAGTGCCGCCATTGTATCCGCTATTCGTTGGGCTACTGTGTGAAGCGTGGAGGCAAGAAACCATCCTGGAGAGAGCCTCTCTTCCTGCAGTTGGGCGACGGTCGCCGCTTCCGTCTGGAGTTTGCGTGCAACGAATGTCAGATGAACTTATATAGTGAGAAATAAATGAAAAAGAAATGGACGATACAGATTCTTTGTATGCTGGGCATCCTCTTGATGTTCAGCAGTTGTTATCATCGCCGTGCTCATCACCAGATGCATGCAGCTATGGTAGAGTACAGCAATAAACAACTCGATTCCATTTCGTTTTCTACTACCCATCATTATACCAACAAATTCAATTTTCTGGTATTCAAGGATTCCCTGGAATTGATAGCGCAACAGCCTGAAGAATTTTTGAGCAATTTGCCTATCGACTCCTTCGCCGTCCGAAAGAATTGCCTGCTGGTGGTTACGGATATCCGTATGGTTCCTCAGGATTCCATAGATTCAGTTTGGGTGCAGTTGGCAACAGAAGATAATCAGTTTGGTTGGACCCGTGAGTCCCGTCTGTTGCCGAAGGTTGTTCCCGATGATCCTATTTCAGAGTTCATTATGACCTTCAGCAATACTCACTTGCTCATCTTCATGGTTATCATTATTCTCATAGCCGTAGCCTATACAGTTCGTAAGATTTTCCATAGCAATGGTAAACTGGTTCATTTTAATGATATTGATTCACCATATCCTACAGCGTTGGTGCTTATTGTTTCGATATCAGCAACCTTCTATGCAACCATTCAGGTGTTTTTGCCAGAAGTATGGCGTCATTTCTATTTTCATCCTACGCTCAATCCTTTTGCCGTACCGCCGATACTGGGCTTTTTTCTGGCTACAGTCTGGGCGATACTGATAGTAGGATTGGCTTGTGTTGATGAGGTGAAACATCGTTTGCCGGCAGGTGATGCAGTTCTGTATCTGGGTGGTTTAGTGGGTGTTTGCGCCATTGATTACATCATTTTCAGTGTTACTACCTTATATTATATAGGTTATTTGTTGCTCGTAGCCTATATATGGTTTGCCATACGGGCTTATTTGTTTCCTCATAAATAAGGATAGGGGGTGCAGGAAAAAATATGTACCTTTGCACCCGTTATGAAAAGAATAGTATTTAATAGTAAAAAGTGCGTATGCATTGGTTTGGCAGCAGTAGCGTTGCAGGCTAGTGCTGCGGATAACGAAAGGGCTACTTGCTCTGACCTGTCATTGGGTACGAGTGAAAAGTTAGCAGACGCTAACGGTTTGCTGGCTGATAGCAGCCGAGTTTATGACATTGATGAAGTTGTGGTTGTTTCGCAGCCTAAGGAGAATTTCCGCCTTCGTCAACAGCCTCTCAGCAGCACTTCCTTTGGTTCTTATCAGATGCAGCGACTGGGGTCTCGCGATTTGCGCGAACTTTCCTGCTATGTTCCTAACTTCGTAATGCCCAACTATGGCTCGCGTTTTACCAACGCCATGTATGTGCGCGGTATTGGAAGTCGTATCAACAGTCCGGCTGTAGGAATTTATCTTGACGGAATTCCGGTGTTGAGCAAGGCTGCTTTCAATCTTCACCATTATCAGACCAGCCGTATTGATATTCTCCGTGGTCCACAGGGAACACTCTATGGTCAGAATTCTGAAGGTGGTTTGGTGCGCATCTATTCACGCGATGCTTATGATAGCAAGGGAACCTACGTTAATCTGGGATTGGGCTCTCATTTCTATCGTAATGTAGAAGCGGCTCATTATATAAAGCTTTCACCTCGTATCGCATTAGGGGTAGCTGCTTTTTATGATGGACAGAAGGGATTCTTCCATCGTGCAGGAACCAGCGATTATGCCGACAATTATGATGAGGCTGGCGGTAAGTTTAATCTTAAGTTTCGTTTTGATAGAGGATGGAGCATGGATTTGCTAGCCAATTACCAATTTGTCTATCAGCATGCATTTCCTTATGGTCAGCTGGATTTAAACAGTGGCAAGGCTGCATTGCCAAATACAACATTCCCTGGGCTTTATCGCCGCAACATGCTGCTTTCGGGTGTCAATCTTCGTCATGAAGGAGCGAAATGGGATTTTGCTTCTGCTACCAGCTATCAGTTCCTGGATGATAATATGAAAATGGATCAGGATTATCTTCCTGAAGATTATTTGAGCTTGCAGCAAGACCAGTTGCAGAATTCTATCACTCAGGAGTTCACATTTAAGAGTCGTCAGCCTTTCTTCGGCTTCTGGCATCTTACTCAGGGTGCATTCTTCTCCCATGTGTGGTTGAAGACAAATGGTCCTGTAAAATTCGGTTCAGCATTGACGAAGCCTATCAGTAACGTTATCCAGAGTCAGATGCAGCAAGCAATGCCTCCGGCAATGGCTAGCGGAGTTTCTGTCAATGTAGATATGGGAGCTCCGGGTTTGTTCCATACTCCTCAGAGCAATTTGGGTCTCTATCACGAGAGTACGTTTGATGTTTCTTCCCGTCTGAAAGCTACGCTTGGTTTGCGTTACGATTTCATGCATACAAGTATTCATTACGATACTTATGCTTATATGGCGATGACAGCTAAGGTGATGGGCAGGGAGGCTACTTATACTTTGCGTTCAATGCTCGACCGCAAAACGAGTGATGATTACAACCAGCTCTTGCCAAAATTTGGCTTAAGTTACCAGCTTGATGAGCAGGGCAGCAATGTTTATGCCACAGTGAGCAAGGGCTATCGTGCAGGCGGTTATAATATCCAGATGTTCAGTGACATCTTGCAGACCGAACTGAATGCTAACCGTCAGCATGCGATGCGAGGCAATTATGACGTTCCTCATACCGATGAAGATTATGATAGGGTGAACCAGACTATTGCCTTTAAGCCGGAAACCTCATGGAATTATGAGGTTGGAACGCATCTCAATCTTTTTGATCATCGTCTTCATTTCGATTTGAGTGCCTTCTATATGCAGGTTCGCAATCAGCAACTCTCTGTGATGGCAGGAACCTATGGCTTTGGCCGAATGATGGTTAATGCAGGTAAGAGTCACAGTTGTGGTATTGAAGCCGCGCTCAAGGGTCAGGCTTTCGACGGTGCTTTTGATTGGGGTGTAAACTATGGTTTTACACGCGCCGTATTTGATGAATATACTGATGGTGAGGGTGATAAGGCTGTGAATTATAAGGACAAGAAGGTTCCTTATGTTCCTCAGCATACGATAGCAGCCATGGCTGACTATCATTTAGGACAGTTTACCTTCGGATTGAATATGAATGCGCAGGGCAAGACTTATTGGGATAATGCCAATACCTACAGCCAGAAGATGTATTTCGTGATGGGTGCGCATTGTGATATTGATTTCAGCAAGATGAGCATCAGTATCTGGGGTAAGAACCTCACAGATACTAATTACAATACCTTTGCAGTTGATAATGCAGCAACAGGAAAGAAACTGTATTTTGCCCAGCGTGGCAATCCTTTCCAATGTGGTGTTGATCTGAAATTCCACTTTTAGGATTAAATAGAAAAAGGAGTTCCGGCATTCTGAAATGCTAGAACTCCTTTTCTTTTTAATCTCATTTATTTCCTTCCTTTATTTTAATTCTCCATATCCTACCAGCCGGTCGGTGCGGTCGTTCTGAGCCCGATAGTAAACCAGTACATTGTATTTGTTCTGGGTCTGGTAGAAATTTCCTTCTGATGGGAGCAGCCTGATGCTTCCGTCGTCCATCTTCATGAGATACTGATAACTGTAATAACCTTGCTTCATGAAGAGACGTGCATGATAGGTTTTCGTAATTTCATCATATTCCATCCGATATTCGGGGAGGAAACGGCCGTAGGTCCAATCTGCGTTCAGATAAATATCGCCTGGCAGTTTTGGAGCTTTCAGGGTAAAGTGAATCTGTGCATATTCGCAGGTGTTGTTGTTTTCTGCGTTGTCGCTGTTGCGGATATAAAACGAACCTTTGGCAGCTTCATCGTAAACGTAATTGGGGCGAGGGCTGTCGGTCATTACTTTAACCTGATAGTCGCTTCCATCCCAATCTATAGCGTCTATTCCCATGGTTGGATGGTCGGTGTCCAGAAATTCAAACTTTCTGTATTCGTTGCCCGCATCGAAAATCAGAGCTCTTACATGCTGCCAACTCATTTTGCCCGCACTCAGGTAGTCGGGTTTAGGGTTGATGACAGCATTGTCCCATCTTCCGTTCTGAAGCACTACGATGTTCAGCTGGTTGGGATGGGTGATTCTCAGCTGGCTGTGATCCAGTTCCATTTTCAGTTGCTGATGGTCCTTCTGGATATCTATATCTGTTGTAGAAGTAGCTTCTATCTTCAGTTTAACTAATGGCTGAGGCTCTGTAATCATCCAGCAGGCTGTAAACATTTTGCCTTCTTCCTCGTTTTCCGCATTGTCGTCATAAACCGTCAGTCTGTAGTTGCCACTCATGGTAAGTTGGCAGTCGGCATTGGGAATTGCCAGATGATAATGAGTGTAAGGATGATTGGTGTTGATGGATTGCTCTACATCTTCAATAATCTGATTGCCGTTGAAGCCTCTCATATAGTCGCTTTCAAAGAGCGAAGCAGATACGTTCCAGTTTGCATCACAATGTTCAATCTTGTAGCTGTACCGATGATAATCGTGCGTCATGTCGTCAAAATCGATATGGATAGGTTCTCCACCCAGTGACGATACTGGGAGCGATAACCAGTTGGTTCCGCCTACAACCTGTAGGGTTCTGATGCGCTGGTTGAATATCTCGTGCTGCTGCGCCCAGGCAGGATAGGTAAACAGAAAGAGAAGGGAGATGACAGTGTATAATTGTTTCATATGGCTTCGTACGTATATATAAAAAAATAACTTGCAGTAGCCTTTTGGTAAAGAACTAAATGCAAGCTTAAACAATCTAAATTAATACATGAAAACACTTTTGTAGTCGATAGGGGAATCGAACCCCTATGCCAAGATTGAGAATCTTGTATCCTAACCATTAGATGAATCGACCAACGGTACATTTTTCGGACGATAACTTGCGGAAGGTGGGGGATTCGAACCCCCGGTACGGTAACCCGCACGGCAGTTTAGCAAACTGCTGGTTTCAGCCACTCACCCAACCTTCCAGTCGGATTCTTAACCGAATCAACCAAGCATCGTTCTTAAATGCGAGTGCAAAGGTACTACTTTTTTCTGATTCTACCAAATCTTTTTGCAACTTTTTTTCGATAAAAATGCATTTTCTTTGTAACTCCCACATTATCAGGGGTTGTTTTCTTTCAGTATGATGAGTGCTTTCATTCCTAAAACGAGCAGAGGCGGATTTCTTTCTCAGAAATCCGCCTCTTGTAAAAGAAAGGGCCGCTCGATGATGTGATGAAACTCCGAATGTATAAACATTTGAGAGTCCTCCGCCTTTGTAATCCACCGGCTTTTCAGCTTACCTGCCTGCTGCAGTTTATGTGGCCCGCCATGAGCAAGAGAATGTCCTCTCGGTTTCAATAGTGTAATTTGATGAGTATCCCGATCGAACCGAAACGACCCTTATTCCTTCTGGCACCCATGCATCATCACGATGCAACGGTGCAAACATCTTAGTCATTATTTGATAATGCAAAGATAATGCAATATTTTGAAACTACCAAATGTTTTAGCTGTTTTCTTCGAATATTTTTTCGAAATATTTTCTCAGTTCCGTTTTGTCCTCTATGATATTGCGCAGTTCGTTGAGCGCTTTCTCGTTAGGGGAGTTGGGAATCCATAACCTGATGTATCCGTTTCTTGAATATTTTTCGTCCATGTGCTGGCTAAACCTCTCCCATTGCTGCTCCTTGTCATCATCTGGATTATTTTCTTTACCATACTGTATGGCGCGCAGAAATATCTCGTGAACATCAATGTCGCGATCGGCTTCTGCCACAATCTTGCCATAGATGCTGCGAGGCTGACGGCTGGATGAAGCCCGATGGTCCTCAACGGCTTCTTTCATAATTTTGATCTGTTCTTTATTGAACCAGCGCTTCAGTCTTGAATCTGCCTGCAGAATCTTACCGCTGGTAATATGATGAATGGCACGCGGACCGCTCATCCCCAGGTCGTGGTAAGCGGCTATTACATACACCATATCGATGTCGGCTCCGGTTACCGGAACCAGTTTCAGAGAGTTTCTGATGACTCGGGTAACATGTCTGAGTCCATGACTTTCGCCAAAAGCATTATATTTGGGGAGAATCTGTTTCTCCACAAAGTCCATGATTTCGAGATTTACCTGTTGCTTCATAGATATTCCTCCACTTTGTTTATATAATAAGGTACGCGCGTACATTATTATTAGTTTATTATTGTTCAATTCGCCATTCCGATGATGATCAGGGATGATACAATGCCGAAACAGAAGATGTTCAGAGCTGTTTTGCCTAGAATTCTGTTCAGTTCTCTGCCTTCGCCTATCTTTTTCATCTCCATATAGGTTCTGTTGTGCAGAACGATATAGAGTGCTGCAAACGGCAGGAACATGCTGCTGGCTTCATGCTGAAATACTTCGCAGATGGTGACACCTATTATGGTAAGGATGGCCAGATTGCCCAATGCGCAGTATAACCGCTCGGCATTCTTTTTCCCTATGTGAACCACAAGGGTCTTCTTGCCGGCTCTCAGGTCGTTGTCATGATCGCGGTAATTGTTCAGAATGAGCAGCGTATCAACTACCAGTCCGCAGGCTACAGATACGAGAACCGTTTCCATGCTTACTCCCTGCATGGTTTCGGGCATTACGAGATAGTATGTGCAGCATACGGGTACAATGCCGAAGAAGAGCAGTACCAGAAGATCGCCCATGCCCAGATAGCTGAGACAGGTAGTATAGAGAAAACAGAAGACTACGCAACAGATGCCTACGATAACCATTTCCCAACCTCCGAAAAGAACCAGCGGAAGCCCTATGGCGCAGCCCAGAAGAGTAGTGAGGATGATTCCCCATTTCATGGCTCCCAAAGTTATCCAGCCTTCAGCGCAGGCACGTTTCGGTCCCAGCCGGGTTTCGTCGTCATTGCCATGTTTGAAGTCGAAATAATCATTCACCAGATTGCTGTCTATCTGCATCACCCATGCAAAGAGCAGGCAGAGTAGGGCTGGCAATGTCTGTATCTGCTGAGCGTCTTTATAAGCCAGCGCAATACCCAATAAAACAGGAACAGCCGCCGCCGTCAGAGTCTTCGGGCGAGCGGCTAGATACCATGCTTTTATAGAATTTGTTTCTATCATATTCTGAAAAGATTAAAATTGAATCTTCTGAAATCCTTAAGGAAAATCAGAAAGATTAATTGAAGAAGTTCCAACTTACTCCAATACGGAACACTCTCTCGTTCATCGGATAATGGGGAGCGAAGAAGTAGTTCTTGTCGCCCTGTCCTGCATTGATGTGGCTCATCATTACGAAGAAACGGGTGTGCTTGATGTGAACGTTGGCGTAAACATTGACGATAGGATAGTTGCCTATCTTTACGTTGTTCTCGCCGTTGCCCTGTACCGTATACTGTCCCATATAAGGTGAATAGTCGGGAGCTTCATAGCTTGTAAAGTAGCGCATGTCAGCACCCAGGTCTACGTTCAGCACCTTTACTACCTTGAACTTGATGTAGAGGTTGGTGTAGGCATTGAAGGCTGGTACTGGCAGAACACTCTCCTTGCTTGAGTGCTGGTAGGTAAACTGGTTTTCCCAGTTCAGAATGCCCAGTCTGAAGTTCTGCTCCAGTTGTGCTGTCAGCAGGTTGATTCCTCCGCTTTCCTGCATTGGTGTAACCATGACTCCTGTTCGCAACCCTTTTTCTGTAATGTCATAGCTCTGCGAGAAGTAGGTGTAGTTCTTGATTTCATCTACAGCCACTCTCAGCTTGGTGCGTGTCTTAGGGAAGGAGAGCGTACCCATGATGCGGGTATGGATGGTCTTGTCGAGATCATTCTCCCACCACAGATGGCGGGCGTGATAGTTGCGGTAATAGAACGATGGGGTTTCTCTATGGAAGAAAGCATCGCCTCTTACCTGAAGCGTGTCGCCCAGGAATGGGATGTTCACGTCTACATTACCATCTATGGCAAGGGTTCCGGCGTCAACACCCGTCAGTCCTATTTCTGCTACGGCATTGTAGTGGAGGGTCTTGCCTTCCTGCTTGCTCAGCTGTCCGCCTACGCTCAGCACATGCTCGTTGTATTTTTCGAAACCGCCTTCCATGGTTGGCAGTTCATAGTGACGGAGATCGTAGCTGGCGAAAGCCTTCAGTCCTGCCTTTGCCCATTTGTTGAAACCTTCAAGCATGGCGATGGCGAAGGTATTCTTCATGTGCCAGTGCTTGGTCTGGTCGTAGATGGAATCACCGGTCAGCCTGCCTGCATCGTAATATTCGTTCAGATAATAGTCGGCTGGGGTCTGATAAGCTTCGTAAATACGGCGATAGTTATCAAATTTTACCGTATGGATGAAGCTCGTTACCGGAACATATTCGCTCTTGTAGAAAAGCGAGTCTTCGGCATTTTTCTTCTGGATGGCCAGTAGACTGTCGGCAGCAGCTTTTCCGTTTACTGCGATTCGGGTACTGTCGTTCCTGATGTCCTTTGCGGCTGAGTCTTTAGCCGGTTCATCGCCTGCAATCTTGGCTCCGTCAGGACGGCCGCTGAATTTTGCTCCCTGCTGTTTGTCGTAGGCTTTCTCATCAAATTTCTTGCCTTGTTCCTTGGCTTTCTTTCTGGCTTCTTCCTTCGCTTCCTCTTCAGCATTTTCCTTTTTCGAAGCCATGGCAAATTTCTTTGCCTTGATTTCTTCTTCGGTCATCTTTACCTTTCGGCTGAAACCTACGTTGTAGCGGTGGGTAAAGAAGATATGCTGGTTGTCCAGTCGGTTCCAGTTCTGTTCCAGAACGGTAGGAATTTCATTGGTGGCAAACGATTCGGTGTAGATTTCCGGATGTTTGATGTAATCATCGTTGGTAATACCGCCGTTCTCGGTCATCTTCTCATGATTGGTACTGAAGAGGAGATGTGCCTGATAGCGGTCGCCCAGGTAAGAAGCCCACATGGTGTATTTAAAGTGGCTGGTACTCTGGGCGTTATAATATCCTCTGCCATACTTGTAGTCGAATCTGAAACCGGCGCCTAGCCTTTTGTTGGCATTTACTGCAAACATGGCCTTGAAGTCGTCTTCTCCCGTCACCTTGTCGCCACAGCTGTTCAGCGTTATGTTCGTGATGGGTGAGTAGGTGTTGGTGAAATGGAAGTCGCTTACCGGATTTACGATATAATCGTAGGGCTCTGTAAAGATGAAGTTGCCCTGCGTGTTGCGGCGGTCGATGAAGATTCGGTTCAGTCGGGCAGTACCCATGTTTCCGAGAGTATTGTATTCGCCTCTCAGTCCTTCTGTGAAGGTTGTGTTCATATACATGTGCTGCAAGGTGTCTACTACCGCAGTCTTTGTGTCGCCGAAGCGTTCGTCTACGGTCCATACTCTGATGCCTTTCGGAATCTCCTTGTCTGAGCCTAGTGAATCGGTGTTCACCTTGCGGTTGGTTTGAGGACGGAACTGCGAATCTTCGTTATAGTTAAAATCATTTTGTGCCGCAACCGGGATGGTTGCAGCACAAAATAGGAGTGATGAGAATATAATTTTCTTCTTCTTCATTATTTCTTAAATAGTCGGATACATACTTCGGCAATCTTGAGCACTACACCCACGATGAGTACGATGTAGGCGACATTGCGGCTTTCTTCCAGCTGGGTCCAGAGTATTACCCCCACGATGGCGAGCAGCATGAAGGCGATGTTGAGATAGTTGCGCACCTTCAGCATGTTGTTCTGGGCGCTGTAGGCCAATGGGCGAAGCCGGTGGTGCTGAGGTCTTACGGCGTAGCTGGTAGGCTGCTTCTGCTCAGTCTGTTCTGCGCCCTGCTCAGCTGTAGGCTGGACTGTAGCGTTTGCAGGCTGCTGTGCCTCGTTCTGTTGTATCTTATTGTCTGTATTCTGATTATTCATTTTTCTTCAACTTATTGTTTTACTAATGCAGCTAACTCTGCGAATATCTGGTCCTTGCGGTCGATGGTGCATCTACGGAACTTTCCGAAGATCTTAGCCAGGTCGTTCTGCTTCTTGTTGAGCGCAATCTTGTCGCTGATTACCTCTTCTGCAGGTTCCTTGAAACCGGTGCTTCTTCCTTCCTCGTAGTTGTAGATGATGCGGCCGAGCGAGAGATTCAGATGATTGTCTGAAATCCTGGCTACCAGCTGGTATTTGAATTCCGTGCGGTCGAGCGAGATGAATGACTGGCTGAAAACGAGCCATTCGTCCATCGTGTTGGCGATGATGTGTTCTGCATCGTTTACCAGTGCTACCCGGCTTGCTATGTTCTGGTCGTTCTGTGTCAGTTCACTCATGTATTTTAATACGATGTCGTAAATCTGCTTGGCAGTTTTTCCGTTAGCATCCGTATCGAGTGTGAATTCTATCTTGTTTTCATCATTATATGTGATAGCGCCTGCCAGATATTTCATGTCCACTTTGGCTGTTGTGCCATTTGCCAGCTTGTTGGCAGGCTTGGCAGCCTCCTTTGGCTTAGCGGCTACGGCAACAGGAATCGCCCATCCCGTGGTTGATGTGGTTGGCGCCTTGGCGCTTGCAGCGTTGATGCTGTCGGCCTGAGCCTTCAGTTTGGCAGCCTGTGCTTTAATCTTAGCCACTTCCAGTGCCTTCTTGGCAGCTTCCAACTGTTTCTGTGCCTGTTCCAGCTGCTGCTGTTCTTCAGTCAGCACGGTTTGGGCCTGTGCAGTCATCAGCGGGAGGAGCATAAATATGGGGATGATGATTTTTTTCATGTCGAGTTGTTTTTATGAAACTATAAAATGATGGTTCCTGATTGCGGAACTTAGCGGAAGATGAGGGATTCAAACCCCCGATACCCGGAAGAGGGTATACC
>OIYK01000008.1_pt1 | contig 42578 bp, 27 predicted proteins | sample 1588361 | NCBI WGS metagenome assembly OIYK01 (sample SAMN03283293) | human gut metagenome | biome: human-associated habitat; material: feces | host: Homo sapiens | place: Peru | collected 2012 | reverse complement strand
TGTGAAAATAGGAGGCAAATGCCTTTTATGATTAGCATTTACCTCCTACCCGATTGCCTGGACGGATGCCGACCACAGGTTTAATATGAATAAGAGTATCGTGAGTCTAAAACTCCCAACTCTTAACTTCTCACTCCTAACTGCCATCATATTATTCTAAATTAAAGTCTTGTATACTGATTATATCGTCTCCGCTATGTACGGTTCCTGCCGGTTGCCAGGTGCGCACGTGGATGAGTGGCATGGACGGGTTGCGGAAATCCCAGAGCAGAAAGAGATAGCCGTCGTCTGCGTAGCGGTCGCTCTTGTATTGCTGCCGGAGGGTGACGCCGTAAATGCCGTCCATCGTAGGATGGCGCATGATGCGGAATCCCGAGAATTTCAAGTCTATCTTCTGGTTGGCTGTAAATACCTTCGCCAGTCTTGAAATATAGTCTTTCTTCGAGTGAATGGCGTAGGTTACTTTTGCTTCAGCCTGACACTTGTTGTCGTTGGCTACTGGTTTTATCACGTTTCCTACGATGATGAGTGCCTTGTCGCTAAACACCTGTTTCAGGAAATCTAGATCCTTGGTGGTATAGGCTGTGCGGAAATGTTCGCAGTAGTTGAGGATGGTATGGCGGCGTCTGGCATCGGTCTCTGTGAGTTTACCCTGCATGATTTTCGAGGCTTCCTTGTAGAAAGGATTCGACTGCGCCATCGTCTTGAGATCTACCTGCGAAAGATGGCTGGTCTTTCCTGCTTTTGATGCCTTCGCTTGCCTGCTTGCCTGTTCTTCCGGTTGGTAATCAGCCGCACTTTTCGTGCCTTCTTCCGTCTCTCCGTTCATCAGCATCTGCGCCTGCTGCCTGTTGGCTTCCGGAACCGCATTTTTATTGTCTTCTGTGAATACTACCATACCCTGGCGGTCGATAAATCCCTCTCTCTTAGAGTTTTGCTCGCGAAACCGGAGCTGCCCGTTGCGGAAACGGGTGTCTAGCAGACAGCCACGCAAAGGGATGGTAAACAGCTCGTTACCGTCTGCATCTTCTACCACGTATCGCTTGCCTTTCGCGCCGTTGTCCTGTTCTACAAGTTCCAGTCCTTCGTTCACTCCGTATCGGATTTCCTGACAGTTGCCTTTATAAACGGTAGAGGGCAGCAGCCACAAGGCTGCTACCCATCCTCCGAGAAGGAGTGCTAGAAGGGATAATATCAATACCGTCTTCTTCATTTATAATTCTCTGTATTCTTATCATTCATAGTCCTTCGGGAGAAAGGCTTTCTTATTTATTTCCCCCAGTTCTGAATCTCGCCGCCTATCTCTATCTTCACCTGGTCTGGGTTGTCAGAAATGATGAAGTTGACAAGATGTTCGGTTCCGGGTTTAAACTGGAATCTGCTCTCGTAGAGATAACTTACACCTTTCATTACCACCTCGATGAGTGGTCTTCGGTTTTCGATGCGTTGAGGCACGATGATGGCCGAGTAGATGTAGTCGCTCTCCTGATGGGCGATGATGCTCTGCTGGGTTCCCTTCACATAACGGGTTGCCACGCCTGCCTGAAGGTCGATGGTGGCTGTTGGTACCGTGCTGTGTATGGTTACCTGGGCATGGGTAGGCATGTCTCCCTCAAAGTCTTCGCCCTTGATCAGGCGTATCTTGAGCTTGCTCATGATGTGCTTGAAGTTGAGGCTGATAGGGGAGTTGGATGCCTGGATGTCCTTGCTGGTGGCAAAGAGCAGATCGCTTGCCTCGTAACCGCCGGGTGCAGTTGCCGTCTTCGGGGTACTCTGGTCGAGGGCTACGCTGAAAGGCTGGTCTGTCGTGCTGCTTACGCCCTGTATGTATGGGTAGTAAGCGTAGGCGTTGTAGGTGCCTTCGTCCCAATAGAGGGTACGGGCGGCTTCCCATTTGCTGCCATCGTAGGTGAGCGCTTCGTTGTTCACGAGATTGCCGCCTATTTCGAGTGGAGCCTTGCTTTCTGCCACGTAGAGACCTATCTTGTCGTTTGACTCGAAACTGGTTGCCGTGGCACGGCTCTGGCCGGGATAGTTTACGGCAAAAGTCATCGGCGTAGATTGGGCATCCTTGTAGCGGGAGGTTGTTTCCACCTCTTCGCTACATGAAACCATTCCTAATATAGCCAACGCAAAACTGGCGTATCTTATTATATGTTTCTTCATTTTTTTTCTTGTTTTAATGGTCCATATTCTGATTTACCTTGCCCTCGCTCTTAGCGATGCTTTCTAACCTTTGCCATTTTCAGCGGACTGCCTTTATGGAAGACTGGAGCATGCTGGTAGGTTCCGGATGTGCGTTGGTCGCCATTGCCGCCGAATGCACGGCTCTCTACGATTCCCGCATCCCGCTTGTCGTTCTTCACGAAATCTTCGAAACTGTAGGTTTCTCCGGCATAAGCCTTGATGCGCTTCACGATACTCTCACGGCTGATGGTGCTGTAGTAAGGAATATCGTTGTTCATGCAGGAGTTCGGCTCCGAACGGAATACGCCTCGGTTGTGCATGTAGCCTCCCTCGTAGATGTCTACGATGTCGCTATATCGGTCGTCGAAAATCAGATGACTCCAACCTACGCTATGCATCTTGCCGGTAAGTTCCAGGTTATCAAACCAACCAAGCGATTTGGCTGCGTTGAATTCAAAAACGTGTCCGCAGCAGGTGCAGTCGCAGAAATCGATGAAGGCGTTGTGATAAATGTACTCATCGCCCAACTTTCCGAATCCGTGTCCGCCTGCCTCATGCTGGATGACGCCGCGGGTATCGAGCGGATAACCATAGGTGCTTTGAGGACAGAAGGCAATAGCCGAACCGTCTTCCCACATCTGGCAGATGCCGCCGTAATCGGTAGAATTAGGAACCATGATGATCAGGGTTTGATTCAGATTGCCCTTGTTGACGGTTGGAGCGCCCAGAGCATAATCGAATACTTCATCATAATCTGCTTTCAATCCTACGCCACCGGTAAAGGTGGTGTTGAATCGGTTGTAGCGGATGGTATTCACGGTTCCCACGCCCGATTCTGTAGAAAGCGGAATGGCGGTATAAACGTTGAAGTAATCACGATAAGTCTTGTAAGGCTCGATACCGAAGAAATACTCCACTTCCTGCTTGATATCATTCAGATATTTTCCGCTGGCAATATCCTTTGCGCTAAAGCCGTCGCCGAGCAGAACGATATTGATTCCACCATTATTGCCCTTGGTAGCCTTCTGCAGGGTGATCCATTCGTCCTCTCCATATTCATAACCATATTGGGTAACGCTACATTCGTGGGTATAGTCTTTGTCTTTCAGACGGAATACCACCTTTCCATCACGGCTATCAGCATTCTTAGCCATGCCCTTGATAGTCAGGGTAACTTCTGTCTTCTTGTTGCCGCTGGCAGGAGAAACCTCACACCAGTCTGGCTTGCTGGCAACTTCCCATTCGCCTTCGGCGTTAATCACCAGTTTCTGCTTATGCTCCGTGCTCAAAGCGCAGGCTACAGATGGACGGCAAACGAGCTCGTGGTGAGCTGCGATTCGCTTGAAGTCGCACCAGCCTGGTGCTGATTGATATTGGGAAATGGCAGACTCTGGGACTTCGAGAGTGAAGTTGTCCTTGGCTACGCCATCGAAAACTTGTTTGTAAACATGTGGTGGCATCGTTCCTTTACAAATAATGCTGTTGATACCAAAGCAGTTTTGAAAGGCTCCGCCATCATCTGTCCAAGATGGTTCCCATCTGATATTTTCGAGACTTTCAGGGAATATGAGCCCCTCTAAGCTGCGGCAATTGGCAAATGCGCCAGCGCCGATGCTTTCAAGTCCCTCAGGAAACTCTAAAGTACCCATAATTCGCCAATTATAGGCAAATGCTTTGTTACCTATTCTAGTGACGGTTGAAGGAATATTCAAATTTCCGGAAAAATCATTATTATAGAATGCATCGTCTGCAATTACTTTCAGACCTTTTGGTAGATGTAATTCTCCTTTAAAACTGTTATCTCCAAATGCAGATTGTCCAATACTAGTTATACCATCATTCAAAGTTAGAGTACCATTGAAACCGCATCCCGTAAATGTTTCGTTTGGTATGGATGAAACTCCTTGTGGTATTTCTAATGATCCTGTTAGGTTATTACATAAGAAGAAAGCTCTCTCTCCTAACTTTTTGAGTTTAGAAGGAAGTTTTAATTCTCCATAAAAACCAGAGCACCTATCAAAACAATATCCTCTTATTATTTCAACATTATCTGGTATAATCAGATTTCCTGTTAGATTAGAACAGTATTGAAATACTCCATTGTAATAGTCGATACCCTCGTCTTTGATATCCTTGTCAGGTCCATCTCCTGAAGTTCCTAATTTTTTTAGAGTTGATGGTAAAGACAAAGTACCGTTTAATGAACTACATCCAGTAAAAGCTCCTCTTTGAATCTCTACAACTCCTTCTGGAATAATTAACGAACCTGATAGGTTTTTACAGTTAGTAAATGCGTTGTCACCAATAGCCTTAAGTCTATCTGGAAAAACAAAATTGACCAGGGTTGAATTTCCACCGCCACCTTGTGCGTTAAATGCCGAAACAGGAATCTTATCTTCAAGATATTTTTCGTCGGAATTATTTGGATTAGTCCATGCTTTGATATGTACTTCCTTGAGGTTTAGAGCAGAAAGAATTGGCATAGAATCTCTCATGAAATAGAAATCTTTGGCATTAATCTCACCCGTAATCTTCAGATTCTTAATCTTGGTATAGTCTTTATTAGCCGCAGTAATGGCTTTCTTCAAACCTCCAGGAGTAGAGTTGATAACCACGTACTCCTTCGCCGTAGCATCATGGCTTACCAAATCATTCTCCCAAGGAGTAATGCTTTCGCTTACCAAAGTAAGTTTGTAAGCGCCGCTTCCGGTCTGCTTATCTACTTTGATACCGAAGTTCATCATCTTGCCTGCCACATAGGTAAGAGCCTCGTTCTTAGTGAACTTATAAGGCACGCCGCCGATGGTGATGCTGAAGAGGGTAGTGCCGGCTGCCACGGTTTGAGGAACCACGATGGTGCGCCACTCGTCGTTAGTACGAGATGGGATGGTCATGGTGTTCTCTACAGCACCTGCAGTCTTGATTTCGCCAGTAGAAAGGTTGATGCTTGCCTTGCGGGCTACGTTGGCTGTCAGAACAATCTTCTCCAGATTCGCCCATTCGCCCTCGGCAAAACCGGAACCCTGAATCAGGGTAACACGGGCATTAGACATGCGATGCGCCATAGGCAAACGGATTACGCTGGTGGTAGGAGCCACATCTGACACCTTGCCCCAGAGAAAATCGCTCGCTTCGTAGCCGCCCATTTCGCCATTCTCGGTTGCCTTGCTCTGGTCTTTCTGTACTTCAAACTGATAATCCTCTATGCTCTCAGGGTTGGCAAACGGATAGTAACCATACACATCAATATGCGTATGCTTGTCTTTCCAGAAAAGGTCATAAGCGGAGTTCCACTTATAGTTAGGCTCATCGAAAGTGTGGCGCACATTATCGCCACGGTTGCCGTTTACCTTCAAGGTTCCCGGCTTGTTTCCCTCGTAATCTACGATATAAACGCCCATCACGTCGCCGTTGCAGAAACCGTTGTCGTTGACGCGGGTTACGGCAAGCTGGTCGATATCGCCCGAAAGCTGGATGCGGTTGCTGTCGTGCTGCTCGGTCTTGTCGCCGAAGAAGTCATCGCTACAGCCTGTCAGAAGCATGGCTCCTGCCGCAAGCAGATATAATAAGGTATGTTTTACTCTTTTCATAAATAATTCGTTTTGGGGAGATGACTTTTCTCTAAAAGAAAGATCATCTCGTATTATTTCTAGGATAGAAAATCGTCTGTACTTTTTTATTCGGCTGTACCACCATAGTCGATACCGTCGTCTTCCCACTTGCTGATGTTTACATTCACGCCGTTGCTGGTCTTGCTGAGCGTAACGGTAAACTTATGCATCCTGCCAGCCTCGAAAGCGGAAAACTTGGATGACTTAGGAAGATTGAAATCTCTGCCGTCAACATTTACGGTAATGAGATTTCCTTCGCCTACGGCTTGCGGAATGATGAGCGCCTTGTAGCTGTTGCCTTCTTCCTTGAGCGGAATGATGTCTGTATCATCGCCCTTGGCTGTTACTGCACCTGTAGAAAGATTGGCTGTAGCCTGTGTCTTCAGGCGGTTGATCTTTACGTTAATCTTGGCTGCAGCAAGCGAAGCCTCTGTAAATCCGTTTCCTGCCACGAGTTTGATAATCATCTGGCTCAACACGTGCTTGGCTTCTATCTTTACGGCGCTTCCTGAAGGTGTCGCATCTGTAGTCTTGCCTATCAGAAGTTCGCTAGCCTTGTAGTTCTCGGTTGTACTCTGGTCTGCATTTATAGTCCAAGGCATCGCCTCTATGTTGCTGATAGAGCCTGTATATGGATAATAAATGTAGAAATCGGCGTGGGTGCTGTTGTCTTTCCAGTAGGTTGGAGTTGCAGCCTTCCAGGTTCCATCATAGGTGAATTTCGTGTTGTCTATATAGTTACCTGTCGCTTGGAGTGTTGCGGCAGAGCCGTCGGCTTGATGGTTGACGACAAACAGGCCTATCTGGTCGCCCGCTTCGAAAGCCAGATCTGTAGCACGGCTTTGTATCGAAGTGCTGATGTTGATAGGTACTTTTGCTGCAGGGGTAGGCTTTGGTGTCGGGTCCAGTTCGGAACTGCCACCTGAACATGCGGTTAACGCGAGTAGCATACTCCCTACGATTGCTAGATGCTTCTTCTGTTTCATGATTTCTTTGTTTTATATGATTACTTTTCCTAGGTGTATCTGGAACTGTCAGTTTCATTTACTCTGCAAAGGTATGAAAAAATGTGGTATTATGCAAGTTCATAATGGTCCATATATGAAAAAAGTTGCTAAACAACATATTCTCAGAGGGTAAACGGAGGGTGAACTCAAAGAAAAAAGGCAGTTTCCTGCATGTTGGAAACTGCCTTTCTCTTTAAAGTGGGGATTGCCCCGTCTGTTATCTGATGATTTTCATTACATCTTCGATGGTGCGGTTGAATGGTCCGTTGTGCTCCAGTTTGATGGTACACATGGCTGCCGCAAACTTGCCGGCTTCTACCGGATTGGCTCCCTGCAGGCGCTTGTAGAGATAGCCTGCCGAATAGGTATCGCCGCATCCGGTAGCATCTACTACTTCATGAGGAGGATAGGCTGGAATGTCGTAGAACGTATCATCTACATAAACCAGCGAACCCTCGCTACCCAGGGTGATGATCACTTCGGCTACGCCCCAGGCATGAATCAGCTTGGCGGCTTCCTTCGGGTCCTTCAGTCCGGTAATGGTCTCCATTTCGGTTTCATTCACCTTCAGATAATAGGTGTTCTTGAGCACATCGAGCTTGTCCTTCCAGTCGATGGCGTAAACTTTCTCGTCTCTCACCTCGCGCAGATATCCCTGCACATCGATGGAAACTTTTCCCTTCTTGGCAAGAAAGGCAACCACTTCTGGCGAGAAATCATCACTCAGCAGACTGCCCAGGTGGAAGACCTTGGCCTCTACATGCTCCAGCTGCTGGATGGTGAAAGGATCTGCCTTGGCAAGCACACGCTGCTTACGGTCGTTAGGATTATCGCCATAAATATTCTCGAAGAAAACCGTATTGCGCGATGGGTTCAAGGTGACGTCTATTCCTGCCTTGAGCATCTTTTCAACCGGTTCCTTCTCGGTAGGATCCATCGCCGTAATGAGCGAGAAACTTACATCCTTTGGCAATTGGTTGATGGCGTAGGCAAAATAAAAAGAGGTGCCGCCAGCCATGTAAACCGTACTGCTCGGGGTCACGATTTTATCCTTTGTTACGTGCCCAATACAACAAATATCTTTCATTCTTATTACATTTTGCGGATGCAAAGGTACTGCAAATCGGGAATAATACAAAAAAAAATGAGAATTATTTTGTTTTGTTCGCATTTTAATGTACCTTTGCATCGAGAAAAAGCAATTTTTAAAATATTATCTAGAATAGATATAAAGAAACATCATGTGGTTTGATAATTTAATCAACGTGCATTCGGCGGTGCAAGGCATCGTCATCCTGTCTTTGATTTGTACTTTGGGTCTTGCTCTCGGCAAGATTCATGTCAAAGGAATCTCCCTTGGCATAGCCTTCGTATTCTTCGTGGGTATTATAGCGGGACATCTAGGGCTCTCTATTGACCAGAACATGCTGGAGTTTGCAGAAAGCTTCGGCCTTACCATGTTTGTGTATGTGCTGGGTCTTTATGTGGGTCCTAACTTCTTCGGTTCGATGCGTCACGAAGGCATTTCGCTCAATCTCTGGAGTCTGGCTGTCATCCTGGTGGGAACTTTGTTCTCGCTCGGCTTGTGCTGGATTTTGCCAATCAGTCTGCCTGATATGATGGGCATCCTGTGTGGCGCCACAACCAATACGCCTGCCCTTGGTGCTGCCCAGCAGGCGTTGCAGCAGTTGGGCTTGCCTAGCGAAGGTGCGGCTCTGGGCTGTGCCGTTACTTATCCGTTGGGTGTTGTGGGCGTTATCCTGGCGATGATGCTCTTGCGCAAACTCTTTGTGAAACCGGAAGATCTGGAGATTCGCAGTAATGATGATGATGACCATACGTCTATCGGACAATACGTAATCGTGAATCCTGCCCTGAACGGCAATACCATAGCAGAGATTACGATGATGACGCATCGCAAGTTCATCATCTCCCGTGTGTGGAGAGGCGAACAGGTGATAGTTCCTCAGGCTGATACGGTTCTTCATACGAATGATAATGTGCTCGTGGTTACCAATAAGGAAGAGGTCTCGGCGATGCAGATTCTCTTCGGAAAGAAGGTGGATAAGGAGTGGAATAATGATAAGGTAGACTGGAATGCGATTGATGCGAAGGTAGAAAGCCGCATTATCGTTGTTACCCGTCCGGGACTGAACGGCAAGCGCCTGGGCAGTCTGCAGATGCGAAATTCCTATGGCGTGAATGTGAGCCGAGTGCTTCGTGGTGATATCCGTCTGCTTGCTACAGATGACCTCCGTCTGCAGTACGGCGACCGACTGACGGTAGTTGGCGACCCTACGAGTATCGACCATGTAGAACAGTTTCTGGGTAATACCGTAAAGACCCTGAACGAGCCGAACCTCGGCGCTATCTTCCTCGGAATCATTCTCGGTCTTGCCGTAGGAACCATTCCTCTGGATATTCCTGGAATGACGGCTTCTGTGCGTCTGGGTATTGCCGGTGGTCCTATCGTAATGGGTATTCTGATTGGTGCGCTGGGGCCTCGTGTGCATTTCATCTCTTACATGACGCGAAGTGCGGGTCTGATGCTGCGAGAACTGGGTCTTGCCCTCTATCTCGGTTGCCTGGGATTGGCGGCTGGTGGACAGTTCTTCGAGACGGTAGTCCGTCCGGAAGGTTTGATGTGGGTAGGCATCGGTTTCCTTATCACGGTTGTGCCTGTGGTTATCGTAGGTCTCATCATCCTGAAGACCAAGAAGTATGACTTCGGCAGTATCTGCGGAATCCTTTGTGGAAGTATGGCGAATCCGATGGCGCTTACTTACGCCAACGAGACGCTGGATGGCGATACGCCAAGTATCAGTTATGCTACGGTTTATCCGCTCGGCATGTTTATCAGAGTGGTGATAGCTCAGGTTATCGTGATGTTCTTTGTCTGATGTTACGATGTTTTCATCTGTTTCTGCGGATTCTGTCATCCGCAGATATGAAGAAAGGTTGGTTTCGGTTAGAAATCAGCCTTTCTTGTTATAGTCATCTTCTTTCCCGTCATCGGGTGCTCAAATGTGATTTCCTCTGCATGAAGATGCAGTCTTGTTGCCGGCTCGTTGCCGTAGAGCGGATCGCCGATGATAGGGGCATTCAGACCTTCCTGATGAGCACAATGCACTCTCAGCTGGTGCGTTCTGCCCGTTTTAGGATAGAGCGCCAGGCGAAGATGGGTATCGTCAATACGCTCTAGAACCTCGTATTCTGTAATGGCTTCCTTGCCCTGTTCGCGGTTTACAATCTGGCGTGGACGGTCTAGGAAATCTGCCATCAGAGGAAGCGAGATGTAGCCTTTTCCGCCTTCTGCTTCTTTCAGAATCCGGTTGCACGATTCCTTGTCTTTTCCGCAAACGATGGCTACGTACTTCTTCTGAACCCGATGATTCAGAAACTCCTTTTGCAGGCGATGATAGGCAAACTCGGTCTTGGCAATAATCATCAGTCCGCTTGTAGCCATGTCCAGACGATGGACGATGAGCGGACCGATAGCTTCGGGATATTTCCTGCGCATCAGAGCGTAGACGGAAGGTTGGGCTGCATCTTTTCCGGGAACCGAGAGCAATCCTTCGGGCTTATAGATGACTGCCAGTTCGCAGTCTTCGTAGAGCATTTCCACCTTATTATATATAGTAGCCTCGGTCTGTTGGGTTTCAAAGACCTGTTGGGGCAGCATCCAATGTAATATCGGCTTGCATTTTCCGTTGCAGGCAGGATAAAACTGAAGATGATGTCTGATTTCTTCTTTCGGACTCTCTCCCCACCAGAACATCGCCATCTGCAGAGGCTTGTAGCCATGCTGGTAAGCGTATTGCAGGAGTTTCGGCTCGCAGCATTCTCCACTTCCGGCAGGTGGAATCTTAATCGCCTCGTCCTTGAAAATCTCCAGCAGGTCCTTGCTTTCTCCTTCTGCATTCAGCATCTGGAATTTAGAAAACAGCCATTGCTGAAGTGCTTCTGATAGCTCTTTGCGGAGCTGTTTCGCCTTTTTCAAGTCCTTTTCGTATACTTCGTATTTCGTTTCCAGCGTCGTCTTTTCGTTTACCGATTTCTTCAGTCTCTTCAGTTCTGCCTTCATAAACTGGCTCTCTTTTATCATCGCCTCTTCCTCTTCCTGGCTCAAAGATATTCCTGCAGAAAGAGCTTCCTTGCGCCTTGCATCTCGCTTTTCTTTCGCTTCTTTTATCTTCGTCTGATAGTTGGCGATAAATTCCTGGCGCTTCTGTTGCAATATATCAATCAGACCTTTCGCCTTTTTCAGATATTCATTAGCCTCAAGCTGTCTGATTTGCTGGTTCAATTCCGAAATCTCAGCCTCATGTTTCTTGAAATATCCGTCGGGTTGAAGATAATCGAAAACGGCTGGCACAAAACCTTCCCAGTCGCTTCTGCCGCCAATCTGTCCGCTGTACGCTCTCAGATAGCCAATCTTACTGTTGTCGGCTTCTACGATAAGTACGCCGAACATCTTTCCACGGTCAATTTCCTCTCGCCAGTCGTTTCGCTGTGAGAGTTCAGCCTGCAGCTCATTACATGCTTCGATGCAGAGCGGATGAGGTTCGTAGCTGAATGGATTGTTCATCCTTTCAGGCATGTTTTTGGGTTCTAAATTTTTAAATAAATGCATTTCCATGCAGCAAAGATACACATTTAAACGCGTTTTAGTTCATATTTTATATAAAAAATGAGTTTTTCAGTTATTTTTTTTGTTTATTTGGATTTTTTGTTGTACTTTCGCAACTGAAACATAAATTCATTTAAATAGTCTATCATGGTAAGTGTATATAAAAAGATAATGACGATGCAGATTAAGAACGGAATGTGCCTTCTGTGGCTATTCGTTTTTATGCTGGCTTTTGCCGCTTGCTCTCATCGGCAGAAGGATGATGAGTCGTGGCATAAGGAAATCGATGAATTTATGTCCAGTCACCAACCTCTCATGCAGAGTCATCCTGATTCGATGATCATGCTGATAAGAAATTTCAAATGTGAAGGTAATCCCGATAAGAACGCTCAATGGAAAAAAATATTAATAGCTAAATGTTATTATATGAAGGGGGCTGATGCCCAATGCCAGTCGTTGATAGATTCGGTTAACGCTTATTGCAAACAAACTCCTGACAACAGAATTCTTTCTTATGCTGATAATCTGCAAGGCATACTTTTGCTGGTTTCCGGCAAGAGGAAGGAGGCTTTAATTTATTATGAGAAAGCTTATCATGAAATCATGAACCTTGACAGTTGCGGCAAGGCGATTGATGTATGTATCAATATTGCCGATGCGTCCAGACAGATGGGTAAGCTGGCGGATGCTTCTTCCTGGTATCGCCGTGCCTATTTCCTGGCAGATTCTCTGAATCAGCATGAAGCCCAGAACAGTATTCTCTCAGGACTGGGACAGGTTTATAATGATTTGCAGAACTATCAGCTGGCGCATCATTATTTCCAGAAGGCTGAACGCCTGTATCCGCCAAAGAATCCGAAAGATGTTTATTTCTTTTACAACAGTTGGGGAAATGTGTACAGCAGTCAGGAAAAACCGGCTGAGGCTCTGAAATGCTTCCTGAAGGCTCAAAAGGCTACACGGCAGATGGAACAGCCCCTGGCGACGGCTATTGTTGATGCTAATCTCGGACAGACTTATCTGGAACTCAACCGGTTGGATTCTGCACAGAAATATCTGACTCTTACCACGAAATTCTTCTTTGCCCAGCCCTCCATGCAGAGCGATGTGCAATTCTATGTGGATGGGTTGAATGCATCTCTGGCTCTGAAGCAGGATAGTCTGGCGAAGGCTACTGAGATTTTGAACAAGCCATACGATCTCTCCAAGATGTCGCCTAATTATCTTTACCTTTATCATAAGGGACTGGCGGCTCTTTGTGAGCGAAAGGGACAATATGCCAAGGCTCTGCAATATCAGAAACTGATGAATCAGTACGACGATTCGCTCCGTAACGCTACGATGGTTTCGAATGTTCAGGAGAATGAATTGAGATTCAAGCAGGATACGGCCATCGTTCGCCGTGATTTATCCCTTAGCACCACGCAAGCAGAGGTAAGATCCTTTAGAGTCATCCTGCTCCTGATTATCGGCTTGCTGGTAATGAGCGTGTTGGCTCTCATCGCCTTCATCCGTTACAAATGGATGCGCAGTAAGCATCAGCATCATAAGGAAATGAACCGGATGATGGCTCTGAAGATGGAGAATGTGCGCAATCGTTTCTCGCCTCATTTTGTATTTAATGTGCTCAATATCTTCGTATCTAATCTTCCGAAGGGGGTTAATGTCAAACCGCTTCAGCTCCTGATACAGGTACTGCGTGCCTACTTGCTTTCTTGCGATAAGATGGCGGTAAGTTTGGAAGAGGAACTGCAGATGGTGACGAGCTATTCTACTCTTCGCCATGAAACCAATCCGTTCCTTCCGATGCCTCAGTTCCATGTTGCCAAGGATGTGGATATGAAGCTCATGCTGCCGTCTATGATTATCCAGATTCCTGTAGAGAATGCTTTGAAATATGCTTTTGTGGAAATGAAAGAGACGGAAGATAAGCCTTTGCTGGATGTAAACATCTGGGTTGAGGACGATATGCTCCGCATAGATGTTACAGATAACGGATGTGGAGTTTCGGGTACCGTTGGCAAGAAAAAGAAAAATTGTGCTGCCAGTACGGGAACCGGATTGAGAATTCTGAACAGTACCATCGAAATGCTTAATGCAAGCAACGAACGCAAGATGTTTTTCAAGATGCAGAGCAACAGAGGAGCATCAGAAGAGGAGGGTGGTACCAGGAATAGAGGAATATGTGTAAGTATCGGAGTTCCATGTAATTACGATTATAATGTCTTTAAGTAAGAAACTTTTCATAAGAATTTAAAACGAAATAACATGCAAGATAGAATTAAGGTTGTGATTGTGGACGATGAACCACAGAGCATCCACAGGTTGCAGGATGATTTGGCAACTCTGGAAGATTTTGAGGTGATTGCCACGTCCTCTTCGGCGGTATCGGCAAAGAATCTGGTGATGAGCATACAGCCCGATGTGCTGTTCATCGATGTTGAAATGCCTGGACAGACGGGTTTTGAGGTGTTGCAATCTCTGAGAGATGAAATTCCGATGGAACTTATCGTAGTATTTTACAGCGCCTTCGATAAGTATATGATTGATGCGCTCAGAGCCTCTGCCTTCGATTTCCTGTTGAAACCTTATCAGCAGGATGAGTTTGAACTGGTGGTAGACCGAATCCGGCAGAAAATGAAAGATGGAGATGATGTGGATGAAGATGCTTCTTCCGTTCCAGAGTCCTCTTCCTGTTCTTCTGAATCAGTCTTGGCTTCTCAGAAGGCTCAGGATTTTTCGGGAATGAATGGGATGCTGGGAACAGCAGCCAAGCGTCTTGCCATTCAGACCATTTCGGGTTTATTGATGTTGAAGCCCGATGATGTGTTCAGTTGCACTTTTGATGAGGCTACTCATCTTTGGCAGTTGAAGTTGTCGAATGGGCAGGTTTATAAATTGAAGAGGCAGGCCACGGCAAAGACCATCCTTTCCATGTCGCCTTCTCTGGCTCAGGTTCGTCAGGATTGCATCATCAATCTCGATTATCTTCTCTGCATCGAGAATTATACGCTCCGCTGCATCTTTTCTCCTCCTTTCGACCATGAGGAAATCACGGTTTCCCGCCGCTGCTATAAGGCGGTAAAGGATCAGTTGGAGATATTGTAGGAATCGGAAAAAAGAAGAGGGTGTGCAAGATATAGTTTTTGCACGCCCTCTTCTTCTATGTTTTTATTCTTCAGTAATTCCCCAATCCAATAGCCCTTTGCCTTCCTCGTCCAGTTCGATGCCGAGGCCTATCACCTTTCGCTTGTCTGCTTGGAAAGGCTCCAGGTATTTGTTATCCAGTATCTGCTGAATGGCAGCCTTTTTACCACCATTATTTTTCAGTTTCAGTTCTATCACGTAGATGTAGCGTGAAGTTTGGGCGATGAGGTCGATCCTTCCTGTTGCAAGCATATGCTCTACCTCCACTTTCAGACCGATGGCATTCAGAATAGTACTGATGATGAGACGGTAGCGCTCTTCCATATCCATCGAGGCAAGTTTCTTGTTGCTGTAAGGCACATCGGCAACCAATGCTTTCAATGTTTTCATGGCATCTGCGATTTGCCCGGTACCCAATTGGCGGAACAGACTGCCTTGCAGACTGATAATATCGCTTTCTGATTTCATGGTCAGGCTTGGCAGCACAACCTCGTAAAGAGCCTGTTTCACTTCTTGGTTTGGAAAACCTAAGAAATAGCCAAATTCATCGCTCGACTTGATGGTAAGGTAACCCGTCTGATAGAGAAAGAGTTCGGCACCACCATTTATGACATCAGAACTCTCAAGAGTCTTGCGTAAAATCGGACAATTTTCGAAATTTCGTAAGCGCAGTTCCATGTTGTCCACAAACTTAGGTAGCATGGAGGTAGCTCCTGATGAAACCCAGAAACAGCTCAAGTCTTGTGCGTCGAGCGCGTTGAGAAGACTGAAAGGATTGTAGATGTCCACCATGTTTCTGCGACTGAAATGGTAGCCATCGTAGTAATCCTTCAGATTATCATGAGTTTGCTGCAGGGTCCACTCGTTCACTTCGGCCATTCTTTCCAGTTCCGGCTTGAAGTTCTCCCCGATTTCTTCTTCTGTAATACCGCAGATAGCTGCATATTCAGGAAGGAAACTGATATTGGTCAGGTTGTTGAGAACTGAGAAAAGAGAAATCTGTGTAAACTTGGTGATACCCGTAATGAAGACGAAACGTTGGTACGCATCATCAGCTTTCAAGATGGAAAACACGCTTCTATATACTTCTGTGCAACCCTCATGCTCGGGAGTTTTCCACGAGTGCTGGAGAGGAGAGTCGTACTCATCGATAAGAATGGTAACCTTGAGCCCTGTTTGCTCATAGGCGGTTTTAATGATGAGGTCGAAGCGGTTTCCTAGTGAATCTGTTGGTTTGATATGGATGCCATATAATTGCTCATAAACATCAAAAGTTCGATCCAGGTATGCCTTAACTTCATTTGCTGTCGCTCCCCCTCGGCTCATGTCGAGTCGAATAACCGGGTACTGTTTCCATTCCTTCTCCAACTCCATGATTTTCAGTCCTTCGAAGAGCTCTTTCCTTCCTTCGAAGTAAGCCTGGAGTGTATCAACAAGCACAGACTTACCGAATCGGCGAGGGCGGCTCAAGTAATTATACTGTAAGCCATTGTTCGCCAATTTCCAGATGATGTCACTCTTATCTACATAGAGATACCCTTCTTCTCTGATTTTATTGAAAGACTGTATGCCTACCGGCAGCTTTCTGAATTTATTGTTTGCCATAATCTTTTCTCCTATTCCTATCTTTAGCCGCAAAGATACGGTTATTTTTTGAATCATGCAAGTTTTTGGCAATTAAAAAGATGTAAATAGATACCTGATAAAAGAATATATTGTACATGCTTCAGAAAAAAGCAATTTTTCTTGGTTTATTCACAGAAAAAACTTACTTTTGCACAATAATAGAGGAGAATTATAATAAAAGGTGTAATGATTTGCTTATCACCACAAATTTAAACCCCATTAGTTATGATAGAAGATGTAAATATATTGACATTCGATAGCTTTATTCAAAAGATAAAGACTATCAAGGTGTATTGCAGTAATGCCTATAAGGAATACAAGGTGATAAAGGTTAACAAAACCACGTTGGTGCTTAGAGATCAGCGCACCAAGACTGATTTTGAAGTGCCGGCTGCCCAAATATTCTGTGCCATGCATGAACTTGGCATTGAAAACTGTACGGTTCCTAAAATGCGCCAATATGTAGGAACACATGCAGCACCAGCCTCTGCCGCCCTCATTTTCTGGGCTTTCGGAAGAGGACAGGTTCAGGCAGCATTAAAAAAGTTTGCCGATTTGGCGTTCAGGATAATAAGAGAACAGCAAAAACGGAAATAGTAAATCTGGCAACCTGTACGGTTGAAAGCGCTTCTATTGACAATATATACGCAAGTTTGCTCCACGCGCCCTGGGCTAGGAGCTTTTGAGCCTTCAGCCCGTACTTGAACCACATGCGGAAGTTCTGTTAATAATTGATTGTAGATTTTACGTTTCATAACTTCCTGGTATTCTTGTCGTTGCACGTATCCTAGCTTTCAAAGTGCTAGATTTTACACGTTTTCTCTTTTTAAATCTTTAAACGTTTGATAATGAGGTAATTATCTCTCCTGTATAGCGTGATGGATATTCCCGTTTTCGGAGTATCTGTCACGCTATTTAAGTATCTGTATATTAGAGTATTAATGTGCGTGGTGTATGTAAATCGTGATGGATGATAGATAATTATCTAAAACTTATTCACGAATATGACTGCGCTGGGTTACGAATATGGCTGCGCTGGGTTACGAATATGACTGCATCGGGTTACAGATATGGCTGCGTAGGCTAACGGAGCCGTATCCGTAGGCTTGCCGAGACGTCTGCATTAACTAACTGAGACGTCTGAACCCGCTGACTGAACTACTTGAGTTAGCAGATTGAGCCACTTGAGTTAGCAGATTGAGCCACTTGAGTTAGCAAACTGAGCCACTTGAGAATTTTTCTTCATGTGCTTGCGTGCAACCATAGAAAAAATCAATTACGAAAACTCATTTGATTTCGATGCGGAGGGAATCCTGGTTGAATCGGATGCCGTCACGATTGATGAATCTGGATAAGGAACCATCGGCAGCCAGTTCTTTAGGAGTGCCGATAGAGAAACGGCTTTCTTCCATCAGCCAGAGACGGTCGGAGAGCTGGAGCGCCAACTCTACATCATGGGTTGACAGTAATATGGATTTATGCTGTTCGTGCGCCAGACGGCGGAGCATCTGTAGGGTTTCTATCTTGCTGGGGAAATCGAGGAAGGCGGTTGGCTCGTCCAGGATGATGATGCGGGTTTGCTGCGCTAGGGCTTTGGCTATCATTACTTTCTGACGCTCACCATCGCTCAGTTCGCTGATGTTTCTCTGGGCAAGATGCTGAATGCCCGTTTCCTGAAGAGCAGAAGCAACAATCTGCTTGTCGGCAGCAGATAATGTGCCCCAGAAACCGGTATAGGGAGAACGGCCTATGCCTACAATCTCTTCGGCAGAGAGCTGGGCATGGTCTGTCTTCGATGTGAGAACGATGCTGATTTCTCTGGCGAGTTCCTGGGCAGAGAAATCAGAAAGGGATTTGTCTTGAATCAGGATTTCGCCATCAAGCGCTGGCTGAAATCCGGCTAAAGTTCTGAGTAAGGTAGATTTGCCCACTCCGTTGGCTCCGATGAGACAGGTCAGTTCACCGGCTTGGAGCGAGGCATGAACAGGTGAGGCTATCGCCCGGAGCTGATGCTTCGAACGATAGCCTATAATCAGATTCTTTAATGTAATGCTTGATACCATCTAAAGAATGTTTTCACCTTGAAACTTTACTTCCTGATAGAAAAGAGGAAGAATTACTTGGCTGCCAAAACCTCAACCTCTACGAGGGCGCCCTTTGGCAACTTCTCTACAGCTACGGCAGAACGAGCTGGATATGGCTGGCTGAAGAACTCGGCATAAACCTCGTTCATGGCTGCGAAATCGTCCATGCTGTTCAGATAAACTGTAGTCTTAACCACATGAGAAAGGTCGGTACCTGCTGCCTTCAGGATGTTCTGGGCGTTGGTGAGGCTCTGGCGAGTCTGCTCCTTGATGCCGCCTTCTACGAAATTGCCTGTTGCAGGGTCGATAGGAATCTGACCAGATGCAAAAACAAAACCATTTACTTCGATAGCCTGGCTATATGGACCGATAGCTGCAGGCGCATTGTCTGTGTGAATTGCGTTCATAATTAATTTCCTTTTTCTATTTATTAAACCAATCTGGATGCAAAGATAAGCATTTTTCCCCAAAACTGACCTATTTCGCATCAAAATTTAATAAGTTTTCTTACTATATTCGCTCGGTGTACATCCAAATTGCTTCTTGAAGCTGGTTGAGAAGTGGGAGAGGGTGTTGAATCCCGTCATGTAGGCAATCTCCGAGATGTTGTACTTGCCTTCCATGATGAGGGTGGCGGCACGATTGAGCTTATAGGTCTTGAAGAAGACGCTTGGATTCTCTCCTGTGAGTCCCTTGACCTTGTAGTAGAGCTTTGTGCGGGAGATGTGCATCAGTTTCGTTACCTTGTTGACATCCAATTCCGAGTTGGCTAGTTCCTGCTCCATCATGTGATAGAGTTCATCCATGAAGAGTTTGTCTTGTGATGACAGTACTTCCTCCACGTTCTTGTCGGTCTCCGTGGCGCTGGTCAGGATGGTCTTGGTCTTCTCACGGTTGGTGAGTTGCGAGTTGATTATTGCCAGGAGAACCTTGGGGGTGAATGGTTTGGTAACGTAGGCATCTGCTCCGCTGTTCAGACCCTCCACTTGGTTTTCGGTGGTGGTCTTTGCCGTTACCAGGATGACTGGGATATGGCAGAGTTGGATGTCTTGCTTGATTTCCTTGCAGAGTTCATAGCCGCTCATTCCCGGCATTACCACATCGCTGAGGATGAGGCTAGGTTCTTCCTCCCTTGTCGCCTTCAAGGCACTCTCGGCATCGAAACGGTAGATGATGCGATAGGATGATGCCAAGAGGGTGCGAAGATAATGCACCACTTCGGTGTCGTCATCTACGATGAGTATTTTCGGACGGTTGTCTGTGCTGTTGTCTTGACTTACCTTGTCTGCCACTTTCTGACTGTCGTTCAGCGGGAAAGCTTTCTTCTGGTCTTGCTCCAAAAGGGCTTTCTCGTTGGCGGTATAGAGGCGCTCATCGGTAGGCAGGGTAACGGTGAAGATGGCTCCCTGGCAGTCCTTGCGATTGCCAGCCTTCAGATTGCCATGGTGAAGTACGGCCAGGCTGCGGGCATAGTAGAGTCCGATGCCTGTACCCCAGTTGATGGTGCCTGTAGACTGGTTGTTCAACTGATAATATCGCTTGAAGATATTCTCCACCTCATTCTGTGGGATTCCTTTGCCTGTATCAGCCACTGTGATAGTGACGATCTGTTCTCCCTTGTTAATGGTCTCGGTGTCGAAAGAAACATCTATCTTACCGCCACGAGGGGTAAACTTCATGGCGTTGGACATCAGGTTGTTGATAATCTTTTCCAGTTTGTCGGAATCCAGAAGCATCAGGTAGGAACCTTCCAGTCCGTGACAGTTCAAGGTGATACCTTTCTCCTCGGTATTCACGATGAAGAGGTCCATGATGCGCTTCATCTCGGAGATAATGTCAGTTTGCTTGACGTGCAAGCGGAGTGTGTCGTTCTCCAACTTGTTGAAGTCGAGCAACTGGTTGACGAGTCTCAGCATTCTATCCACGCTTCGGTTGATGATGTTCAATAGCAACTTGTCGTGCTTGTTGATGCTTTCACTTTCGCAGAGTTGTTCCACAGGTCCTGAAATCATGGTGAGTGGTGTTCGGAACTCATGCGAGATGTTAGCGAAGAAACTCATGTTCATCTTGTTGATGCGCTGTTCTTGCTCCTTCTCATCCTTAGCCTTTTGAGCCATGTTCTTCTCTATGCTGATGCGCATCTTCTGCCGGTAGATCACGAAGCCGACGCACCCCATTATAATAAGGTATAGGCACCAGGCCCACCAAGAGTTCCAAGGCTCAGGGGCGATGCTTACCAGTATGCTTTTTTCAGCGATGGTATTGTCGGAGTTGCTGCCTACCATCTTGACCTTGAAGGTGTAGTTGCCAGCTGGCAGATTAGAGTAGTACGCCTCGTTGTTATTGCCTGCATCAATCCATGTATTGTCGAAACCTGCCATTTGGTAGAAGTAATGGATGTGCTTATAGTCGCTGTAGTCGATGGCAGAAAAGGCGATGCTGAAGCTGTTCTGTTTGTAGCTTAGGTGGATATGGGGTGATTCTTCCATACTCTCCTCGATGCATCCATTCTTACTAGGAAGCATAATCTCATTATGGACCTTGAGTGTTTCGAAAAGCAGACTTATCTGTTGGTTCGTGTTTACGTTTTGTGGATTGAAGATGGTGAGTCCTTGGGTGCCGCCGAAGATGAGTGTTCCATCTGATAGCTTGCACGATGCCCTATCGTAGAATTGGAAGCCTTTCACACCATCAGCCTCGTTGTAGGTGGTTACCTTTTCTGTTTTTCCATCTATCTTGTTGAGTCCATACATCGTACTGACCCAGATGTTTCCATCTCTATCTTCCTCGATGCTGGAAATGTCGGAGCAGGAGATTCCTGCTATGGTGGTCAGCTTGTGGCTCTTTGCTTCATACTTCAGGAGTCCGTTGGTAACTGTACCCAACCAGATGTTGCCCTTGCGGTCTTGATAGTTCTTGGTAGGGATATACACACTTCGCTTGATGCACTTCTTCCAGTCATCCGGATTCACCTTAAACTCTTGGACATCGAAGTTGTTTCCATTCATTTCCAGGATAGGTTTGTAGAAGGCAGATATGAGCATGTTGCCATTCTGTAAGCGCATGATGCTGGGAATGAAGCAGAAGGTGGTAGGGAAGAGTTGTTTTTTGGTCATCTCTCCACTTTGTGCTGAAATGCAGTAGATGTTGACGGATGCCGTGGATACCCAGATGTTACCCTTTGCATCCTGGCTGATGTCCATAGGCATGAAGCAAGGGTAGGAGGCTACCTTGTTGAGATGGTTGCCATCGTATTGGCATTTTGCCACATGGTCGCCATTGGCTAGCCATAGCTGATTGCTGCTATCCACAAAGATGTTGGTGGTGGCATTCTTCCTGTTGCCGTTGCTATGGGAAATCATCGGTATGTCCTTGAGTTGCTGGGTTTGCAAGTCATACATATAGAGTCCGTTCTTCTTGGTAGAAATCCAGAGGTGATGATTCCTGTCGGTGGCTACGGAGAGTACGGGCTGTTTGCCGATGGCACGTTGAAGGGCAGGCATGCTATTAAACATATCCTTGTATCTGTAGATGGTTTTTACGCCATCGTCTTCAGAACCGAGCCAAAGGTTGCCCTTGGAATCGGTTAACATCTTGTTGACTTGCATATCTGGCACTTCGAATGGGAAATTCTTGTCGCTTTGTGGCAGGATGGTTCCCTCCTGGGCATTGAAATAGAGTAATCCGTGCTTGGTGGTGCTAAGCAGAAGGTTGCCTTTTTCACCATACGGATGGATGTCGCTGACCATGTCGTTGGGAATCTGCAAGCCTTGCAAGGCTGCAGGGAGCTGCTGCCATTTCCGGGTGTCCGTATCAAAGAGTTGTATTCCATTGTAGCCAGAGATGTAGAGCTGATGCCCATCGAGGAGAAAAGAGGCGATGGGATAACTCTGTACCGGGTTTTGTGCGATAAGTTTGAGGTCTCGGGTGCGATATCCCTTGACAGAGTAAGAGGTAACAATCCACATCACATCTTTCCGGTCTATATGGCAAGAGAAGTTATAGCAGTTCTTCTCCACCATCTTGGAGAGCTTGGTGATGGCTCTGTTATTTTTTTCGTCATATTGATATAGGTCTGTTATCGTGATGAAGAAGATTCTTCCCTCCTTGTCTTCCAGGATTTTTTCGATGTTCTTGTTTGCGCCGTTGATACTTACTCGCTTGAAATTGCCATTGGTCTGGTATAGGCATACGCCATTGACGGTGGCTACCCAGAGTCGGTTGTGGGAGTCACGATAAATGTCGGTAATATTGTTGTCGGGCAATCCCAGTGAATCGTCTACGCAGTAGTATTGGTGATACTGGTTGCCATCATATTTGTTGAGACCACGGAAGGTACCTATCCAGATTTGTCCGTATTTGTCTTCGCAGATGCTCTTCACCTTTTGGTTGGAGATATGTTCGGACAGGACGAGGTTCTTCTCGGGTGAAGAGACTTCGGGGATGTCTTTTTGTTCTTGGCAAGCAGTCAGAAGAAGGGTTGCCAAGAGAAAGAGTGCGTTATAAAATACCTTTGTTCGTTTCATAATCGATGGTTTTGATAGTTGCTGCAAAAGTACTATAAAACCTTGATATATACAAGGTTTATAAGACTTTTTAAACAAATAGGCAAGTTTTTGAACATATAGAAAACCCCATTTTGAACAAAAACGTAACACAAGAAAACAAGTTAGAAAAAGGTGTATGATAAAAAGTACTACCTTTGCAACCGTAAACAATTAACAGATTTACAAGAATATAAGCTTAACTAATAAAGTATTATCTTTAATGAGTAAAATCTATGAGAAAAATGAATGATTACAGAAGGTTCCTGACCTTCGTGTTCTTATTGATGATTTCCGGTTCTGCTGCCTTGGCGCAGGAACTGATGAAAGTGACGGGTCTGGTTGTTGACCAGAATGCTGAGCCTCTGATCGGTGTTACCATCAAGGTAAAGGACGACCCCAAGGGTGGAGCCGTCACAGGATTGGATGGAGATTTCTCCATCATGGTACAAAAAGGAAAGACCTTGGTCTTCTCTTATCTAGGTTATCAAACTAAAGAGGTGGCAGCCATCACCTCCAAGTTGAAAATCAACATGAAGGAAGACAACAAAATGCTCGACGATGTTGTCGTTGTAGGATATGGTGTACAGAAAAAGAGTTCTGTAACAGGTGCCATCTCTCAGGTAAAGAAAGAGGATATCGAGAATCGTACCATCACTAATGCCAAGGCTGCCTTGCAAGGTAAAACAGCAGGTGTACAGGTCATCTCATCATCATCTGCCCCAGGTTCCTCTCCAACCATTCGTATTCGCGGTTACTCTTCCAACGTTTCTTCCGACCCACTCTACGTAGTAGATGGTGTACGCTTGGGTGATATCAGTGGTCTTGACCCTAACGATATTGCTTCCATGGAAGTGTTGAAGGATGCAGCCTCAGCTGCCATCTATGGTGCGGAGGCTGGTAATGGTGTTGTACTCATCACCACCAAGAAAGGTACAGTGGGCTCAGGCAGAATCACCTATGATTTTCAGTACACCACAGAAAGCTTAGCCAAGGTGCCCAAGCTCATGAATGCAGAGGAGTATATCCAATATATGAAGGAAGGCAAGACTTTCACAGAGGATTACCTCTTGAAGAACTGGGATGGCAAGACCAATACCTCTTGGGTAGATGCCATCTATGGCAAGGGACACATGCAGAAGCATAACATAGGTTTCAATGGTGGTAACCAGAACGGCAACTATTACCTTTCTCTCACCTATCTTGATAATAATGGTATGGTAAAAGGCGATAATGACATTTATCGCCGTATGACCGCTACCATCAATGCGGAATATCAGATCAAGCCTTGGCTCAAGGTGGGTACAACCAATCAGATTGAAAAATATAATGCTCGCTCTGTTTCTGAGAACAATGAGTATGGTGGCATGTTGACAGCTGTGCTTCAGATGGATCCTTTGACTCCTGTCACCTATGCTCCAGATAATCTCCCAGCCCACATGGCAAAAGCTTTGGCCGATGGCAAGCACCTCTTGACAGATGCCAATGGTAACTATTATGGTGTATCCCAATTCTATGCGGGTGAGCAATACAACCCATTCATCATGCGTGACAACAATGTAAGTCGCAACAGTGGATTCAATGTCAACGGTTCTATCTATGCCGACTTCAAGCCATTCAAGGGCTTTGTGTTCACCTCTCGTTTGGGCTATCGTCTCTCTGGTACTCGCAGTTCTTCGGCTACACTTCCTTTCTATGGCAACGCTACACAGTCTCGCGATTTCGTGGACTATAGTGCCTCATCCTCTACTTCCATCTATTATCAATGGGAGAACTTTGCCAACTACATGAAGAAGTTTGGCGAGCATACCATCAATGCCATGGCAGGTATCTCTTACCAAGAATCTACCTACGATTATGTAAATGGTTCGTTGACTGCAAACAAAGAGGACGCAGTCAAGAAAAATAATCCGTTGTTCTTCTTCCTCAACTATGCTTCTGCCTCTGCCACCAAGGGTGTTGGTGGTGAAAAAACTCGCTCTGCCAAGTACTCTTACTTCGGACGTTTGAGCTATGATTACATGAACCGCTATTATTTGCAGGCTTCTCTCCGTGCAGATGCTGCCGACTTATCTAAGTTGCCATCTACCAATCGTTGGGGATATTTCCCTGCTGTATCTGCTGGTTGGACTATCTCCGAGGAGAAGTTCTTTGCTCCTTTGCGTGACGTGGTTACGAGCTTGAAGTTGAGAGCCAGCTGGGGTCAGAATGGTAGTTTAGCTGCCTTGGGCGGTTATGCTTACAGCACCGATATGGCACAGAGTGGCATTTATCCTTTGGTGGGTGGAAACAACTATACACAAGTGGTTCGGCCTTCTACCATGGGTAATGACGAGTTGAAGTGGGAGACTTCTGAACAGACCAACTTCGGTATCGATGGTCTCTTGTTTAAGGGACGCATGAACTTCAGCATCGACTACTTCACCAAGAAAACCAAGGACTTGTTGGTAAACGGCACAACCCCATCATTGGTTATCGGTGGTACCACCTCTCCAATGAATGCAGGTAATGTGAGCAACAAGGGTTTCGAGTTTGAGTTGGGTTGGCGTGACAATATCGGCGACTTCAGCTATGGCATCCGTGGCAACCTCGCTACCTTGAAAAATGAGGTAACTTACATTGACCCATCCATCACTCGTTTGTCAGGTTCTACCTTCCATACTTATACCATCACCTATTTTGAGCAGGGCTATCCTGTTTATTACTTCCGTGGCTATAAGTTCACTGGCGTTGACCCAAAGACAGGTAATCCTCAGTTTGCCGACTTGGACAACAGTGGTGACATCTCAGATGGTGACTTGACCGACATCGGCAATGCCATCCCTAACTTCACCTATGGTATCACCTTGACAGCAGCCTATAAGGGCTTTGACTTTACCCTCTTCGGTAGTGGAGCTTCTGGCAATAAGATTTTCAACTGTATCAACCGCCCTGACTATCAGATGGTCAACAAGTTGAAAGAGGTATTCTATGACAACCGTTGGACTCCAGAGAATCCTAATGGAACCAAGCCACGTGCAGGTGCTGACAACATGGATAAGTACGCTTGCTCAAGTGCCATGGTATATGATGGCTCTTATTTCAAGATCAAGCAAATCCAGTTGGGTTACAACTTGCCAAAGCATCTCTTGAAGAAGGTGGCTATCAACAGCCTTCGCCTTTATGTATCACTTGATGATTTCTTCACCATCACCAAGTATCCAGGCTTCGACCCAGAGGCTTCAGCCAATGCCACCAGTGGTATGGGCATCGACAAGGGTGCTTATCCTATGGCAAAGAAAGTCGTCATGGGTTTCAACTTGGAATTTTAGACAATACAAATTATTCATCTATTAATGATTTAGCGTATTATGAGAAAGAATATCATATATAGTTTGCTCCTCGTAGTGGCAGCTTTGTTTGCCGGTTGTGAGAGCAGACTCGACATAGCGAAACATGGAAACATGGGCGGCCAGGATGATTTTTACCAGACTGATGAACAGACAGAGCAAGCTGTGGCTTCCATGTATTCCAGCCTGAAAGGATTGTATTACAACTGGTTCTTTACCAAGAATGTCCTTTCTGACGATGTATGGTGCGGTGGTGGTCAGCGTGGCGACAACACCTCCTTAGAGCAGTTGAACGAATATACCTATGGCACAGACAATGGCATGATACAAGGTGTGTTCTCTGGCTTGTATGGATTGATTTACCAGTCTAACTTGGTCATTGAGAAGGTGGCAGACGACACTCCTGCCAAGAAACGTGCCATCGCAGAGGCAAAGTTCTTCCGTGCTTGGGCAAACTTCGAACTTGTCACTTTGTGGGGTACAGCTCCTCTCGTAGATCATTTGTTGGAACCTGGTGAATATCGCCAAGGCAACAGCACACCTGAGGCTCTTTGGGCAGCTGTAGAGTCAGACCTAAATGATGCCATCAGCATGAATGCACTTCCTTCCAAGAAGAACAAGGACGATCAGGAGACGGGTATGCGTGTTACCCAGGAAGTGGCAAAGGCTTATTTGGGCAAGGCTTATCTCTTCCAGAAAAAGTATCAGGAGGCTGCAATCGTACTCAATGAGGTGGTGGCTTCCAAGAAGTACGACCTCTTCCGTGGCGACTATGACATGCAGTTTCATGCCGTCAACAACAACAACTGTGAGTCGATGTTGGAACTCCAGTGGCGCAACGACCAAGAGCAAACTTGGAGCCAATTTGACATGACCTTCTTGATGCAGGGATGGCGTACAGCCTATTTCAATATGAGCGGTACTGCTGCCAACGAAATTGCCCAGGGTACATACGGATTTTTGAATCCTCGTAAGTCCTTGTACGATGCTTTTGTTCAGGCTGAAGGTCCTGATGGTTATCGCCTCAAGCATACGATGCTGAATGAAAGCCAAATGGCAGAATATGGCGCAAAAGTTTCGCCAGGTATGGCTGTCTATGGATGTGAGGGATATTTTATGTTCAAGAATCGCCCGTTGAAATCTGACTGTATCATGGATGCATCTTATTTTCAGGCATTTCAGTATACCGACCGTCGCATCATGCGTTATGCAGAGGTGTTGCTGTTGGCTGCCGAGGCTAACTTACAGGCTGGTCAGCCAGACAAGGCTCTCGATGACATCAACCAGATACGTAATCGCGCTAAGGAGACTCCTTTGACCAGCGTAACCTTGGATGACATCAAGACAGAGAAGCGCTTGGAACTTTGCCTGGAGTCTGTCCGCTATCAAGACTTGGTGCGCTGGGGTGATGCTGAGGCTGCTCTTGGCACACAGGGCAAGCAAATTCCTAACTTCAGCTCCAAGGGGGTAAGTTGGGATTACACCAACTCTTCTTATGGTTTCCAGAACAAGCACAAGTTGCTGCCTATTCCTCTCAAGGAAATAGAACTGAACCCTAACATCAAACAAAACGATGGATGGAACATTTCTCAATAACTCATTATTAAAGAAACGAAATTATGAAAAAATATTTAGGCTTTATATTTGGACTAATTGTAACAGGTTTGTTCTTTTCCGCCTGCAACAATGATGCGATTGATGATTTGCAAGGTGTGTATGGCGATATGCAGATTTGTCATTCTAATGAAGCTACCGTACAGCCCACCACCAAGTTGGGAAAAGGTATCAAGTCGCTCAACGTGGATATCAAGGATGCACAAGGCAATGATGTGACTGTCAATTTCGGAAGTAGCGAGTGGATTTTGCCTTCTGCCACTTATAAAATATCTAACAAAGTTGCCAATAAGACTTGTGTGGTAAAGGTGAATGGTGAGGCTATGCAGAGTGGCGATCTCGATGTCACCATCTATGGAGGTGTATATTATTTCAGTGGTTTGTTCACCAACCAAGCTGGCAAGCGTGTGAAACTCGATTACCATGGCAATTTGACATTCGAGGTGGGAGTAGATGCCCCAGAGGCATCGGGCTATACCTTCTCCATCGTAACATCTCCTGTTGTCATCTATGATTGGACAACTGGTCAGACCAACGCCTTCCCAGATGTCACCAAGTATGTGATGACCGTTAAGAATCCAACAGGCACCGTGGTAGCCTCCTTGGAAGCAGTCAACTCCAATAACTTACAGGCGGAAGGCTTGGCGGGTACTTATACCATCCAGGGCAATTCCACAGAATCATGGTTGATGGACAATGGCTATGCTATGCCTGAATATAATGCTTTTGGTGGTAGCTATTTCGTGGATGACGCAGGCAACAAACAATACATTGCCTCGGGAAAGGTTGTGATAGAAACTGCCAAAGATGCCGAGGGCAAGAACTTGTTTACATTCTCAGGCACAGGATTGGGCACCGTAGATGCAACTGGCACTGCGGGAACTGGCAATTTCTCTGTGAAATTTGCTTCCGTAGAATAGAATCATCTCAAGAATAATTTGTTTAACTTCCCGACTCAGTGAAAGTTGAGTTATATATAAAAAAGGTATATTGATTATGAAAAAGTTATCAATTTTAGTTCTAACATTATGTATGGCATGTGGTAGTGTTTCGGCACAACAAGCCCTCTTCGGAGGGCAAATGCCACAGTCGCCAGAAATTCATGCAGACAAGACCGTTACTTTCCGCTGCATAGCACCAGAGGCACATAAAGTACAGATAACAGGTGACTTCTTGCCAACCAAGAAAGTTGATACCCCGATGGGTAAGTATGATATGCCTGGAGTAGCCGATTTGAAGAAGAATGAGAAGGGTGTGTGGTCATTTACAACCACTGCTCCTTTGGCACCAGAGCTTTATAGCTATACAATGATGGTGGATGGCGCCAGTGTTACCGACCATCTCAACGTCTATACCGTGCGTGACATCGCCAACGTTTCCAACTATTTCTTGATAGGTGGGGGAAAGGCAGATCTCTACAAGGTCAACAAGGTAGCGCATGGAACCGTATCAAAGGTCTGGTATGATGATGCCAAAGCTGGTCTTACTCGTCGTATGACAGTATATACTCCTGCAGGTTACGAGACCAGCAAGCAGAAATATCCTGTGCTTTATCTCTTGCATGGCATCGGTGGCGACGAGGAAGCGTGGATGGATTTGGGACGTGCTTCGCAAATCCTCGATAACCTCATTGCGCAAGGCAAGGCGAAGCCAATGATTGTCGTCATGACCAATGGCAATATCTCTCAGGAGGCAGCTCCAGGACAGACTTCGGATAATCTGATAGTTCCTACATTGGGATTGCCTAAGACCATGGAGGGCTCTTTCGAGGTATCTTTCCCTGAGGTAGTGAAGTTTGTGGATGCCCGTTATCGCACTTTGGCAAATAGTCAGAACCGTGCCATAGCCGGTTTGTCTATGGGTGGCTTCCATTCCCTTTACATTTCCATCAACAATCCTAAGACCTTTGGTTATGTGGGGCTCTTCTCGGCAGCCATTGGCAAGGAACAAAGAAGTGGTGGCGCCAACGAGTACATCTATGATAACTTCGACAAGAAGTTGGCAGACTTGTTTGCTGCCAAGCCAAAGCTCTTCTGGATTGGTATCGGCAACACCGACTTCCTGTTTAAGGACAATACCGCCTTTAGAGAGAAACTGACCAAGAACCATTATCCGTTCACCTATATGGAGACCGATGGCGGTCATATCTGGCGCAACTGGCGCATCTACCTGGGTGAGTTTGCCCAGAAAATCTTTAAGTAATTTCAAGCAACATCATAATGAAAAAGATAACATTTTTGGCAACAGCCTTGCTCTTGAGCATGAGCAGCTTTGCACAGCAAGCTTTGTTCGACAACGTACCTGTGGTATCTCCAGAGGTAAACGCCAACCATACAGTAACCTTCCGTCTCAAGGCTCCCAATGCACAGAAAGTGCAGATTACGGGCGACTTCTTGCCTACCAAGCAGATTGATACCCCTGTGGGAAAGTATGATGCACCGGGAGTGGCAGATTTGGTGAAGGATGACAAAGGAGTATGGAGCTTTACCAGCACTAATCTTTCTCCTGAGCTTTATTCTTATAATCTCATCTTGGATGGTGTGAAGATTGTGGATCCTGGAAGCGTCTATATCACTCGTGACATCACTTCGGAAACCAATATTTTTATCTTGTCAGACAAGAAAGGCGACTGTGGTGACCTCTACACCGTCAATGAGGTGCCTCATGGCAATGTGCAGAAGGTTTGGTATGATAGTCCTACACTCAAGATGCAGCGTCGTATGACGGTCTATACTCCAGCAGGTTATGACAAAGGCAAGAATTACCCTGTACTCTATCTGCTCCATGGCGCTGGTGGCGATGAGGATGCTTGGACTACTTTAGGTCGTGCACAGCATATTCTTGATAATTTGATTGCCACAGGTAAGGCTAAGCCTATGGTTGTGGTGATGACCAATGGCAATCCTAATTGCCAGGCTGCTCCAGGTGAGTGGTCGGCAGGTCAATACATTCCTTCTTTCTATGGCTATCAAGGTGCCAAGCCAGCTGCCACCATGGATGAGAGTTTCCCTGATGTGATGAATTATGTGGAGAACCATTACAAGGTTGCTAAGGACAAGGCTCATCGTGCCATCTGTGGACTCTCTATGGGCGGTGGTCATTCTTTTGATATCTCTCGCCGTTTCCCTACCAAGTTTGATTACATCGGACTCTTCTCTGCAGGTTTGCATGTGGGTACTACTGGCGATTTCCGTAGTGACTTCTACAAGCAGTTGCAGGGTAATGAGGAGGCTAAGAAACAGTTGGCTACTCTGTTTAAGAACAAGCCAAAGTTGTATTGGATAGGTATGGGCAAGACCGATTTCCTCTATAAGAGCAGTGCAGACTTGCGTCGCTACTTCGATGAGAAGGGGTATAAATATACCTATTTGGAAACGGAGGGTGGACACATCTGGCGTAATTGGCGTGTGTATCTTACAGAGTTCGCACAGAAGATTTTCAAATGATAAAATCAGTTTTTCAAGTAATAGTTCAATAAAATAAGGTATAGACAATGATAAAACAAATTTTAGTTTCTTCATGTGTGCTTTTTTCTGCGACTTTCGTAGTGCAAGCACAGAACCCAAAGTTGGGTGTGTCTCCTATCCAGGATGTCATCAATGCGATGACCCTCGATGAGAAGATTCAGTTGGTGGTAGGTTCTACGGGTAAGTATGAGAGCCAGATGGAGGCTACTATTGGTAACCAAGGTCAGTTGGTACAGGGTGCCGCAGGTCAGGTGAATGGTATTGAGCGTCTGGGCATTCCTGCTACGGTTGTAGCCGATGGTCCTGCAGGTCTTCGCATCGACCCTAAACGCAAGGATACCGACAAGACATTCTACTGTACCCACTTCCCTGTGGCTACTGTGATGAGCTCTACCTGGAACAAAGACTTGGTGTATTCCGTAGGTACCTCTATGGGAGATGAGGTGAAGCATTATGGCGTAGATGTCTTGTTGGCACCTGCTACCAATATTATGCGTAATCCTCTTTGTGGCCGTAACTTTGAGTATTATTCAGAAGATCCATTGTTGGCTGGTACCATTTGTGCAGCTATGGTGAATGGTATCGAGAGCAACGATGTAGGTACTTCGTTGAAGCACTTCGCACTGAATAACCAGGAGACCAATCGTACTCGTAATAATGTTATCGGTAATCCACGTACTTTCCGTGAGATTTACTTGAAACCTTTCGAAATCGTTGTCAAGGAAGCTCAGCCTTGGACGGTGATGACTTCTTACAATCTCATCAATGGTACGATGTCTAGCGAGCGTTGTGACTTGATAACAGAGATTCTTCGCCATGAGTGGGGATTCAAGGGTATGGTGATGACCGACTGGTTTGGTGGTCTTAGCGCAGCTGCCCAGATGGAAGCGGGTAACGACCTGTTGATGCCAGGTAAGGCAGACCAGGTGAAGGAGATTCGCAAGGCTGTGCTCAATGGTCGCCTGTCGATGGAAATCCTCGACCGCAATGTACGCCATATCTTGGAGTATATCATGCAGACTCCTCGTTTCAAGCAGTATGTTGCCGACAACAACCCTGATTTGAAGGGACATGCTTTGGTGGCTCGCAATGCCGCTACCGAGGGAATGGTGTTATTGAAGAATAACAAGAATGTATTGCCACTCGTTCAGAAGATTAAGAACATAGCCCTCTTCGGTAATACTTCTTATGATTTCATAGCTGGTGGTACTGGTTCTGGCAATGTTAACCATGCTTATGTGGTTAGCTTGTTGGATGGTTTGAAGAATGCTGGCTATCAGGTGGATGGCGATATCCATAAGTCATACATAGAGTATGCTCCAAAGGCAAAGGCAAATTTGCCAAAGCCAAAGAATCCTTTGGAGGCTTTCTTGCCGGGTCACTTCATCCCTGAGATGAGCCTTGCTGAATTGAATATGTCTGCTGCCGTCAAAAACAACGATATGGCAATCATCACTATTGGTAAGTCGTCTGGTGAGTTCTTGGATCGAAAGATTTCTGATAGCTTCAATCTCACCAAGGAGGAGAAGGATATGATTTCTGGCGTTTGCAACGCTTTCCATAAGGCTGGTAAGAAGGTGGTTGTCATCTTGAATGTTTGTGGCGTTATTGAGACCAAGAGTTGGATTGGCGGTCCTGATGCTGTATTGCTGTCTTGGTTGCCTGGTCAGGAGGGTGGTAACTGTGTTGCTGACATCTTGGCGGGTAAGGAGAATCCTTCTGGTCGTCTTCCTATGACATGGCCTGTAAGTTATAACGATGTTCCTTCTAAGGCTGATTTCCCTAACCCTGAGACTGTTAAGGTTGACGATGTACTTGGTATGTTTATGGGCAAGGGCATCGGTAGCAAGGGTGACGTGAAGAATGTGGATTACACCGAGTATAATGATGGTGTTTATGTAGGTTATCGTTATTACCAGACTAAGAATGTGCCTGTATCTTTTCCTTTTGGTTATGGTATGAGCTATACTACCTTTAAGTATGGCAAACCTGTGGTAACGAAGGATGCACAGGGCAATATCAAGGTCCTGGTGACTGTGAAGAATGCTGGTAAGGTAGCTGGTAAGGAAGTTGTTCAGGTATATGTGGCAGCTCCTGGCAAGGATATGGATAAACCAACCAGGGAACTTCGTGGTTTCGCCAAGACTAAGAATTTGCAGCCTGGTGAGTCGGAGACAGTTACTATCGACATCCCATACAAGAACCTGGCTTCTTTCAATGAGGTTGATAGTCAGTGGCAGGTTGAGGCTGGTGATTACAAGGTGATGGTGGCAAAGAATGCTGCCGATCTCAAGCCTCTCACTACCGTGATTACTGAGAAAGCTGGTGTAACCGAGAAGGTTCGCCCTTGCTTGCTCAAGGAAGTAAAGTAGCTCTATGAAAGATAAAGCTCAATAACAAAAGAGCTTGATGGTAATAAAGCTTTTAATGATATATAAAAAGAGGATGCGCTATCAACTGACGGCACACCCTCTTTTTATATTTTATGGATTTTTGTAAGTCTCTGCACGGTTATACTATCCAGAGATGGAATCCCTTTGATTCCAAAGCCTCCTTGATTTCTCTTACGTGTTCCTCGTCGCGAGTCTCCATGGTGAGGCGGAGCACGCAGGCATTCACCTTGTTGCGATTGGCAGAACGGTCGTGGTGAACACCGGTGATGTTGCCACCCAATCCGGCGATGACAGAGCAGACCTCTACCAATTCGCCCGGTTTGTCATCCAGCTCCATCTCGATGGTACAGAGACGGCCACTCTTGGCAAGACCACGGGTGATGACACGGTTCAGGATGGTTACGTCGATGTTACCGCCGCTTACCACACAGATGGTCTTCTTGCCCTTCACCGGAACCTTGTTGTACATCACGGCAGCCACGCTAGCCGCACCGGCACCTTCGGCTACCATCTTCTCACTCTCTATGAGTTTCAGGATGGCTGCACAAATCTCATCCTCGCTCACGGTTACGATTTCGTCTACATAGTTGGAGCAGGTTTCGAAGGTAATCTTGCCCGGCTCCTTTACGGCAATACCATCGGCTACGGTCGCTACAGAAGGCAACTTCTCCTGCTGATGGTCGTGCAGACTCTGGAGCATACTGGCGGCTCCTTCAGCCTGAACACCATATATCTTAACATGAGGATTCAACGATTTGATGGCGAAAGCCACACCCGAAATCAGACCGCCGCCGCCAACAGGCACTACTACAGCCTCTACATCAGGCAGCTGCTCGAGAATTTCCAATCCGATGGTGCCCTGTCCGGCGATGACGTTCTCATCATCGAAAGGATGAACAAAGGTGTAGCCATGCTCATCTTTCAGTTCCAGCGCCTTCTGGTAGGCATCATCGTAAACGCCAGGTACCAGACAGACTTCAGCACCCAGTCGCTTGGTAGCTTCGACCTTAGAGATAGGAGCGCCTTCTGGCAGACAGATGAGGCTCTTAACGCCCATGGCTGTAGCTCCCAGCGCTACACCCTGTGCATGGTTGCCCGCAGAACAGGCTATCACACCCTTCGCCTTTTCTTCATCGGTGAGTTGTGAAATCTTATAGTAAGCACCGCGAATCTTGAACGAACCGGTCTTCTGCAGGCACTCTGGTTTCAAATAAACATCACTCTCTGGGTTGATTCTTGGCGTGTGAACCAGCTCAGTCTTTCTTATTACCTTGCTCAGCACGAAGCGAGCCTTATAGAAATTGTCAAGTTGTAACATAACTGCTGATATGTGTATAGTTTATTTCGTGCAAAGTTACTATTATTTGAAGAAAATACAAAATAATTCGGTTTAATTTTTGTTTATTCGATAATATTGCTTAACTTTGCGGCATATTGGTCTGATGAAGGGCAATATTTCTTTGTTTTGTGTTACATTTTCTTTGTTTTTTGTTCCATTTTCATGATTCGTGAACAAATAATCACGAAGAGATGCAGTCATTCTTCTCTTTTTTTGTAATTTTGCCGGTGGAATTAAGCATAAAAACATAGTAACAAATAAACTAATTACTTTTATCTGGAAATGAAGAAAAACGTTTTAGCAGTAGCGTTGGCATTGATGGCAAGCATCGGTGCATACGCAGAGAAGAATACTGTCAGTTCTCCTGATGGTAAGTTGAATGTCGTGGTAGAAGACCACGATGGCAAACTCTATTATTCCATCGACTATGCAGGCAAGCGAATGATGGAGGAATCACAGCTCGGACTCCTTGCCAATGTAGGCGATTTCAGTCAGGGCTTGACCTATCAGGGCAAGAATGAGATAAAGGTGGAGAAGAGCTATGACCTCCGCACCGCCAAGGTTTCGCATGTAGATTATCATGCCAACCAGCTCAACGTGACATACATCAACGGTAAGAAGCAGCCAATGACGATTACTTTCAATGTAAGCAACAATGACGTGGCATTCCGTTATACTTTTGATCAACTGAAGGCTCAGCATATCATCGTGAATGAGGAGAAGACAGCCTTCAATCTGCCGAAGGTAACCACCACCTACCTCTGTCCACAGTCGGATCCGCTCATCGGTTTTGCCCGAACCAAACCAAGTTATGAAGAAGATTATAAGGTGGATCAGCCTCTTACAGCCAAGTCGGGTTATGGGCATGGCTATACTTTCCCATGCCTCTTCAAGGTAGGTGGCGATGGCTGGGTATTGGTCAGCGAGACGGGTACTCACGGCAACTATCCGGGGTGTCACATCAGCGATTATGATGCTGCAAAGGGTTATCAGGTAGCCTTCCCTATGGAGAAGGAGGCAGATGGCATCGGTTCTACATCGGGCGCCTTCATCCTTCCGGGTTCCACTCCTTGGCGCACCATTACCGTGGGTTCTGATTTGAAGCCTCTGGTAGAGACCACCATTCCATACGATGTAGTAGAGCCAAGATTCGAGGCTTCCCAGAAATACGGAACAGGCAAGTATGCCTGGAGTTGGCTCATCTGGCAGGATGAATCCTGCAACTATAACGACCAGAAGCAGTTCATCGACCTGGCTGCTACCATGGGATATGAATATGTGCTGGTTGATGCACTCTGGGATACTCAGATTGGAAGAGACAAGATGGCAGAACTGAGCCGTTATGCCCAGAGCAAGAATGTGAGTCTGATGCTCTGGTATAATTCCAATGGTGTGGCAAACGATGCACCTCAGGGACCTCGTGGCATCATGGATAACATCGTGGCAAGAAAGAAGGAGATGGCTTGGATGAAGAGCATCGGTATCAAGGGTATCAAGGTGGATTTCTTCGGTGGCGACAAGCAGCACACCATGCAGCAGTATGAAGACATCCTCAGCGATGCCAACGATTATGGCATTCAGGTTATCTTCCATGGCTGCACCCTGCCAAGAGGTTGGGAACGCATGTATCCTAACTATGTTTCCAGCGAGGCTGTACTGGCTTCAGAGAATGTATTCTTCTCAGATTATCATGCCAAGCAGGAGGCTTTCGAACTCACCATGCATCCTTTCTGCCGCAATGCCGTAGGAGCGATGGATTGGGGTGGTACCATCATGAACAAGTATCTCTCTAAGGACAACAAGAGTCGTCATCGCCGTTATACCACCGATGTTTTCGAGATGGCTTCGGCTATCATGAATCAGGCTGCCATCCAGTGCATCGCCATCTATCCGAACAATCTCTCTGAACTTCCTCAGCACGAGATTGATTTCCTGAAGAGTGTTCCTACGACCTGGGATGAGACAAAGTTCATCGCCGGTTATCCTGGAAAATATGCGGTTGTGGCACGTCGCCATGGTGATAAATGGTATGTGGCTGGTTTGAACGGCACCGATGAGGTGATGAAACTCACCCTGAATTTGCCAATGCTTGCCGGCAAGAGCGTTACCTATTATCATGAAACTGCCAGCAAGGACAAGAAGGCTCTCTGGCCTGTTTCTCTGATGAAGACCGTAAAGGTAGATAAGAAGGGAAACCTGAAGGTGGAAATGCAGCCTAAGGGTGGATTGATAGTGAATGAGTAAATCACTGAGCCTCTTTTAAAAGTGGACTCTCTTCCCGATTCCACAAAAGGTGATAGACAGCAATACCGAAAATAAAATTGAGCAGAACCCAGGTTGGGAATAAGCTCCAAATCTTCAATAATACAACAAGAAAAGAGACAAAGAAAACTATCGGAAGATATGTTTTCTTTGCCTCTCCTATTTATGAACTGTTCTATTCAGCTTGTCTGAAATGTTCCAAAGCAGCAGCTACGCCATCTTCTTCGTTGGAAAGTGTGATGTAGTCAGCTTCTGCCCTGACCTCTGGTGCTGCATTCTGCATGGCTACACCCATGCCTGCCAGTTTCAGCATGCTCAGGTCGTTGTAGCCATCTCCGAAAGCAATCATATCGGCTGGGGTGAGATTGATTTTCGCCAGAAGGCGGAGCAGGGACTTTGCCTTGTCGATGCCTTTGGGAACCAGTTCCAGGAAGAATGGGGCAGAACGGAAGATGTCCATCCTGTCGCCCAGAATCTCTGAAAGTTCGTTTTCTGCTTTGAGCATATCTGCCGGGTCGCCTGTCATGAGGAGCTTGGTTGGGTGAGGCTCCAGGGCTTCGAACAGGTTTTCTACCTTTCGGATGTTCATCTTGTTGATGCGCGATTCTTCCTTCACATACTGGTCGTCGGGCATTTCGGTGATAATCTCGTTGCCGGCATATCCCAGAAGGGCATGATTCTTCTCCTTCGCGTACCTATATAATATAGGTATCACCTCATCGGGCAGGAACTGGGCGAAGAGTTTTTCACCAGTCTTGGCATTCACGATGTTGCCGCCATTATAGGATAGGATATAGCCGCCTCGCTTATCCAGTTCCAGACATTCTGCCACCGGTTCGATGCCGTAGGTCGGTCTGCCAGAAGCAAGGATGATAACAACACCCTCGGCTTCTGCCTGGAGCAGCGCTTCGCGGGTTTTCGGGGTAACCACCTTGTCGTGGTTGGTCAGGGTGCCATCCAGATCAAGGGCGATGGCACGGTATGGAAGATGATTCATATTTGATATATTATAGTATTTCTAATTTGCCTGCAAAGGTAAGATAAAAAAACGATTGTAACAAGAAATAGCGATAAATATAATATAAATATAGGTGTTTGACAGTTTTTTAACTGATAATTACCTATTTTTTATTGTTTATTATACACTATAGTCGGAAAGTTTTCTTATCTTTGCAAACGAAATGACAAACAATAATATAAATTAAATAAAACCTATTCGAAAAATGAAGAGATTAATTTCAGCAGTTTTGCTTTCGGCAGCTGTAGTTGTACCAAGCATGGCGAAGAATGCAAAGACATTGAGTAATGGTTATCCTTTTACTCAGGTTCCTTTTACCAGTGTGAAGATTTCACAGAACACCTTCTGGGGTGCCCGTCTGAAGGCTGCCCGCGAGGTAACTGTGCCATTGGCTTTCAGCAAGTGCGAGAGCGAGCACCGTTACAAGAATTTCGAGATGGCTGCCTATACCCTGCAGCATCCTAACCATCCGGGCTTGAACACCAAGGAGTGGGATGTAAGCAAGTTTATGGGCTTCTCTTTCGATGATACCGATGTTTATAAGACCATCGAAGGTGCCAGTTATATCCTCCAGACTTATCCAGATAAGAAACTGAAGGCTTATATCGACAGCGTACTCGATGTAGTAGGTGCTGCACAGGAGCCTGACGGCTATCTCTATACAGCCCGTACCATCAACCCAAAGCATCCACACCAGTGGTCTGGAAATAAGCGTTGGGTCAAGGACGAGGATTTGAGCCACGAGCTTTACAACCTCGGTCACATGGTTGATGCAGCCTGCGCTCACTATCAGGCTACCGGAAGCACCAAGTTCCTGAATATCGCCAAGCGTTATGCTGATTGCGTGGTGAAGGAAGTAGGCCCTAAGCCAGGACAGGCTACCATCGTTCCTGGTCATCAGATTGCTGAGATGGCTTTGGCGCGTCTCTATACCCTGACCGGTGAGAAGAAGTATCTGGATGAGGCTAAGTATCTGCTCGACTATCGTGGCAAGACTCATATCCGCAACCCATATTCTCAGAGCCAGGCTCCTATCCTGGAGCAGAAAGAGGCGGTAGGTCATGCTGTTCGTGCCGGCTATATGTATGCCGGTATTGCTGATGTGGCTGCCCTGACCAAGGATTCTGCCTATATGAAGGTCATCGACCGTATCTTCAACAACATCATCGGCAAGAAGTATTATCTTACAGGTGGTGTAGGTGCCCGTCATGCAGGTGAGGCATTTGGCGAGAATTATGAGTTGCCAAACATGACAGCCTACAACGAGACCTGTGCAGCCATCTCTATGGTTTATCTCTTCGAGCGCATGTTCCTCCTTCACGGCGAGAGCAAGTATATCGACTGCCTGGAGCGTACCTTATATAATGGTGTTATCTCGGGTATGAGCATGGATGGTGGTAGATTCTTCTATCCTAACCCATTGTCAAGCGACGGCAAGTATGCCTTCAATGCTGACAATACCAAGACTCGCCAGCCATGGTTCGGATGTGCCTGCTGCCCAAGTAACCTGAGCCGTTTCATCCCTTCTGTGCCGGGTTATCTCTATGGTGTGAAGGACAACAACATCTACGTAAACCTCTTTGCCGGTAATACATCAACCATCAAGGTGAACGGCAAGGATGTGGTTCTGGAGGAGACTACCGAGTATCCTTGGAACGGTGACATCAAGATTGCTGTGAAGAAGAGCGGCGTAAAGAATGCCAACCTTCTGGTTCGTATTCCTGGATGGGTTCGCAATCAGGTGGTTCCTAGCAACCTTTACAAGTATAGCGATGCAGAGAAGCCTGCTTACACAGTAACCGTAAACGGCAAGGCTGTAGAGGCTGATCTCAATGCCAACAAGGGTTATCTCCCAGTCAGGAACATCAAGAAGGGCGATGTAATCCGCATCCATTTTGATATGCCTATCCGTACAGTTGTAGCTAACGGTAAGGTGGCTGATGATAAGGGCAAGGTGGCCGTAGAGCGTGGACCATTGGTATATTGCGCTGAGGCTGTGGATAATCAGAACGAGCCAGTGCTCCGTGCCGTTATGGCCAAGAAGCCTGCTTTCTCGCTGGTGGATAACTACAGCATTCAGAACACCGAGACCAAAGGTGCTCCAGCCTTCTCTGTCAAGGCCATCAAGGCTGATGCCCAGATTCTGGAAGAGGGTGCCAATGGCGTATCTGTCAAGAACAATGTGTTGACTCTGATTCCTTACTATGCCTGGAATCATCGTGGAGCCAATCAGATGAACGTCTGGTTCTATCAGAATTTAAGTGTGTTGGATAAATAAGTATCGGTTCGTAAATGCTAAGTAAATTCTGCTCGAAATGGTATTTTTACCCCATTTCGAGCAAAATAGCGTGCGTTTATTTTGCTCGAAACGATATTTTTTGTATATTTGCAGCAAAATAAACGAAAGGATTATGGCACAGAAAATTATCGGAAGAAAGCAGGAGATTAAGGAACTCCTGGATCTTTACAAGGAAAATAAACCTGTTTTTGCAGTAATATATGGTAGAAGAAGGGTCGGAAAAACCTTTCTCGTAAGAGAATTGTTTCAGGATAAAATGAGCTTTTACCATACGGGTTTATCTCCTTACGAGTTGAGTGGTCAAAAAATAATGGAGCAACAGTTGACTAGCTTTTACTCCAGTCTTGTTCGCTATGGCAGCAAGGGTAAGAAGGTGCCATCCTCTTGGCTCGAAGCTTTTGATGCACTCATCAATCTCTTGGAAGAGCAAGATGCAGACAAGCGTCAGGTGATATTCATAGATGAATTGCCATGGCTTGACACTCCCCGCTCGGGATTTGTTACAGCATTAGAGCATTTTTGGAATGGATGGGCTGCAGGAAAGCAGAATATCATGCTTATCGTCTGCGGCTCTGCCACGTCATGGATTTCAGACAAGCTATTAAACAACAAAGGCGGTTTGTTTGATCGCACAACTGATGAAATCAAGTTGCGCCCGTTTACGTTGGGCGAATGCGAAGAATACTATCAGGCTAACAACATCGTGATGTCTAAGTTCGACCAGATACAATGTTATATGGCTACAGGTGGCATTCCTTATTATATTTCCATGCTGCAGAAAGGCAAAAGTCTGGCTCAGAATATGGACAGACTTTTCTTCGAACCTGCAGCCAAACTCGGTTTAGAGTTCGACCGCCTCTATTCTTCTCTCTTTACTAATGCGGAGGATTGCATGACTATCGTGCGCCTTCTGGCTCAAAAAAGACAGGGATATACGCGAAAAGAAATCGTTTCGCTTACAAAAATGCCTGATGGCGGTGGACTTTCAGCTACATTAAAATCACTCGAAGTGAGTGATTTCATAACATCGTATGTTAAGTATGATTATCCCAAGCGTGAGGTATATTTCCGTCTGACAGATTTCTACAGCAAATTCTATTTGTCATTCATAGATGGCAGAAAGACGACAAATCCGCATTTCTGGCAAGACAACCTGCTGACACCTGAGCTGACAGCATGGCGAGGTTTTACCTTTGAATCTCTTTGCTATTATCATCTGCCACAAATCAAGCAGGCACTCGGTATTAGTGGAGTGCAGACAGAGGCGAGTCCCTGGAAAAGCAGAAAAGAGAAAGATGGTGCGCAGATAGATATGATTATTGACAGAGCCGACCGTATCATCAATGTTTGTGAAATGAAATTCTGTGAGGATGATTTCTCCATTAATGCTGCTTATGACAAGAATCTGCGCCATAAACTGAGTACGTTTGCTGAAGAAACGAAATGCAGGAGTTCCTTGCATCTTACATTGGTTACTACTTATGGGCTTAAGTTCAACGAATATGCCGGTCGGGTACAAAGTGTCGTTACAATGGATGATTTGTTTAAATAACTGATATCGTTCTTTAACGCAAGTACTTACGATAGTCGATGTAAGTACTTGCGATGATTGATGTGAGAACCGGAAATAGCCAACTGGCAAAATATAAACAGCCAACTGGAAAACTGCAAACAGCCGACTAGCGCATGAGTCGCTAGTCGGCTGTTTTACTGGAACAGTTATCGAAAACTCCTTTATTTTGTTTTCGTATAGGCTTCCTGCCAAATACTCTTCACTCTTCACCAAAAGCTCCGAATCCCCTGTGTTTATCGGCATTCCGAGGGGTGAAGAGTATTCGGGCACTCTTCACCTACTCTTCACCACTCTTCACCCTTCAGTTCTGGCTGATTTGCAATCCTTCTATCTGTCTTTCGCATCTGTTTCCGTTCCCGAAGGTGAAGAGTGGTGAAGAGTGGGTGAAGAGATAAAAACAACTCTTCACCCCTCGGAATGCCGATAAACACAGGGGCTCCCGGCCGAA
>OIYK01000004.1_pt1 | contig 44737 bp, 31 predicted proteins | sample 1588361 | NCBI WGS metagenome assembly OIYK01 (sample SAMN03283293) | human gut metagenome | biome: human-associated habitat; material: feces | host: Homo sapiens | place: Peru | collected 2012 | reverse complement strand
TACAATATAATAAGATTCCCTTTGTGAAGAAAGACTACGATTCAACTAGAATATACAGAAACACACAAAAAAAAGGGTGCGTCACAGACTTATGACACACCCTCCTCTTTCGTTTATATATACTTGTCTGGTTGGAAAAACTATATAGCCTTTACCTTTATATCATCCAAGAGGAGGCGATTTTTGCCTTTCCCTTTTCCTTTCAGACCACTATTCCATGCAACACCACCCACGAACAGCAGTTGGGTATCCTTGGTGGCTCCCTTAATGCGGAAGGTAAATGTGGCGCCAGGTTGCATCCAAGGATTGTAGTCTTCGCCGTTCTCATTCTTTGAAGAATTTGGATAAACCGTGATATCGAATGTTGCGGCACGATATGATTTCTCATTAACTGTCATATCTACGAGATCCTGACCTTCTATCGTTCCAGGTCCCTCTATCATCACTCTCATGACACCATCATCCTTGGCTCCACCCTTGGAAACATATCCGATACTCTTGAATGTAACTTCCACATCGGAAGTTCCTACTATATTGCTTAATTTGGGCGACAGGGCATCACCTGCCACATTCGTCTTTCCCAGTTTCAGATAGCCGAGTCCACCATACAGGCATGGGTTTGAGATGCCTAGCGTAGTCCAGCCATGTGATAATTCTTCTTCTGTCCATACGTCGATACCTTGTTCTGGATAGTTGTAATAATAATCCTCTTTACCTTCCTGCATCCAGTCGAAGCGCTCGTTGAGATAGATGCCGGCATCTGCCTGGGTGATGATGGTAGAACTCATGACGGAAGCATATTCTCCCACACCGTTACAGGTCAGGGTGACAGAACGGGTATCATCGTTATTTTTATCGAGAGTAAGATAAACGCTGTCTGTTCCGCAGGAATCTATTTTTATCCAGTTTGGCTGTTGATTCATCTCATCTTTCAACTGAGTAGTCCATTCTATGTTATGACTGACAGGAACCTTGATCTGTCCACCCGTAGCCAGGACCTTATATCCATTCTCAGCATTGGCAATTGCGATGGTAGGAACATCAGCAGCTTGCTCTATGGTGTAAGGAACATCCTGTTTCTGACCATCTACAGTAAAAAACAATCGTGCAGAACGGGATGTGAACTCAGTATTTTTATCCACCCAAAAGCGGAAGATGCCATCGGCACTACCTTCGTTGGCGAAGAGATGTACCCATTGTGCATCATCTGGATTTTCCAGTTGAATATTCCAGTCTTTGTTTGAACGGATGACAACTTTCGCCAGTTTAGACTTTGAAATACCAGCTGCTGGTACGTTTACCTGCGTTTGCTCGGTTTCCATTTTGAAGTAGCATGCTTCATCATTGTCGTTTGCGCAAGATGCAAGTAGTGTCATTGCCAGGGAAATGGCAAAGGTAAAGCAACTGGATATGATATTTTTTTTCATCATGATTTTCGTATTTTACTTTTAATTCTTTATTTCTCTATCGCCTTCTTGCTCCACCATACTGGGGTTTTCATATCATTTTCACCGCCCATTCTCTGGAGGGCTTCGTCGGCATGTACTCTGTTGGTAGCTATGGTAGTGCTTGGATAAGCAAAGCGAGTAGGCAGAATCATATCGTTGTACACGCAACCGCTTCCTACTGTGAGTTTCGGATATTCTGTACGGCGATATTCATGCCAGTCTTCCATACCTGTCCAGAAAAGAGCAAGATACTTCTGATTACCGATCAGTTCTGACTTTGCCTCAAGTGTGGTGGCTTGATCCCAGGATGCCAGACTGGAGTTGAGGAAAGTCTGGATTCCTTCTGCCGTAATGGCTAATGTAGGATCAACTGGTGATGCGAAGTCAGACCATTTCTGGAGCGATGCCGTGATGGCTTTTTCATAGTGAGCCTTGGCAACAGCTTCTCCTCCAGGAATCAGTCCTTTGAGTGCGGCTTCGGCAAGGATAAACTCCACTTCGGCATAGTCCATGAACCATTCATCACTGTTGTTACGGCATAGAACCTTATAGTTCAGGTAGGCTGCATTCTTGTCGCCATTGTTTGATTCTTCACCCATGGCAGCTCCGGCTATAGTACCAGCCCAATATTCTCTTTTTTTTCTTCCGATAATTGGCAGGCGAGGATCTGTATATAGGTCAACATTGGCATTGGTTGCATCCTTGATGACCATCATCTTGATCATTTGTTCGGTCAATTTATAACTGCCTGTTGTAAAGGAAGATTCTGTATAGTTGGCATTATCAAATTCGCTTGTATACGGAGCGATGCCGGTATAACGTACAGTGGCATTGTCTTCATTAGCTTCGAAAACAGGATAAGTCTCTGGACTGCTAACTATTTCAGCCATCTTCTGCGCCACATTGTGAGTACCATCCACTATAGTTTCCTGTCGTCCACTGATTCGGCACAACAGTCTGAGATACAGAGAATTGTTGAATTTGCGCCATTTTGCCATATCGAAGTTGTACATTCCGTCTAACTTTCTGTTTTTCTCATTTACGTAGGGTTGTGAGGCATAGATACGGTTTGCCTCTTCCAGTTCGGCACACATCTGCTGATACACACTTTCCTGAGAGTCAAACACAGGTTGTTTGATTCCTTCTTCCGCCTTGAAAGCCTCCTTGTAAGGGATATCTCCATAGATATCGGTAAGGTTTGACATGAACAGAACCTTCATGGTAAGTCCAACCGCCTGGAGATAGGAAGAACCTTGTGCCTTAGCCAGATTGATCATGTTGACATCATTGCTGGCATATCTAGAATAGGTATTCCAAAGAGCCTTCCAGTCCTGATCTCCTATAAAGTAGCGATGTTCCTGACGGGTGGTTCCGCCAGTATGGGCTGTGTGCTGAATGAGTTCATCACACCAAAACCAGGAATAATATGTAAAGAAGTTTGCACTTCCATAGAGAGTTTGCTCAAACATAGCGGAAGCTTCCAATTTGCCGCTTGACACCGTTATCTTGTTAGGATTCGTATTGGTCTCGTCAAAATTATCTGTACAGCTTGCCATAGCAAGCATGCATGCTGCTAAACCGCAGAAATATATATTCATTTTCTTCATAATCAACTTATTGTGTTAGAATGATAATTTTACGTTAACGCCGTATGAACGGGTCATAGGATACGACATAGTTTCGATACCGGAATGAACATCGCCGCCATTTACCATTCCCACCTCTGGGTCGTATTGTGGGAAACTGGTCAGACAGAACAGGTTGGTAGCATAGGCTCCAATCTGGGCAGACTTCACAGGACAGTTTTTCTTACTGAGCCATTTCTTAGGCAACTGCCAGTCGAGTCGTACCATTTTCAATTTGAGGAATGATGTGTTAAACGTATTTTCCTCGGTGTTGTTTCGGTTCCAGACATAAGAGTTGTAATAGGTCTGTATATTGTCCACGATGGTAGTATTCTTGTGATAATTGCCATCCGCATCCTTGTACACTCCATCTACAACAAGGCCATCGTATCTGCCTTCAAGTGAGTTCTTTAACTTTCCCTGATAGGAGAGAGCAAAGTTGGTAACCGAGAAGCAATGGCCTCCATATTGGGCAGAAAATACCATGGCCAAGGTGAGATTCTTATATCTGAAGGTTTGAGTCATTCCGGCTTTCCAGTCAGGATCAACCTTACCGATACGGCGGGTAGGGCTAGTATCCAGCATAGGGTAACCATTCTTATCAATCAGTTTCATACCGGAACAGTCAATCTGGTTGCCGTTTTCATCCGTATAGTAGGAACCCTCCGGAGCTCTCTGATAGCCTCTTCCGTAGATATAGTTCATCTGCTGTCCTACGTATGAATATACATATACGCGGCTTCCGATTGTTGTTCCCATACCGGTCTGCAATGGGGTTTGCGGATCCCAGTCGTCTTGCAGCGAAACCAGCTTGTTCCAGTTTTTAGACCAATTCATGTCTATGTTCCATGAAAAGTTTCTGGTCTTTACCGGTGTGCCGGAGAGAGACAGTTCAATCCCCTGGTTCGTTATTTTACCCGCATTGATTTTGTATCCTGTAGCACCTGTAATCTGATCGGCAGAAACAGTAAGAATTTGGTTTGTTGAAGCTGTGTGGTAGGCAGTAAAGTCGAATCCCAAGCGTCCGTTGAACATCTTTCCTTCGAATCCTGTTTCCCAACTTGCTACATTCTCTGGTTTCAGATTAGCGTCAGGAATGGTACCCTGCATGGTATAGCTACCTGGATATGAGGTAGATGAATAATACCGATCAAGGGAATAAGGTGATGTATCGTTACCCACATTTGCCCACGAAAGGCGATATTTCAGCATGTTCATCCAATGCACCCTGTTCTGCAGTTTGAGTACACGATCGAGAAGAATACTGGCAGATACAGAAGGATAGAAGAAAGAGCGGTTGCTCTTGCTGAGCGTACTCGACCAGTCGTTGCGTGCTGTCAGATCCAGATAGTATGTGCCGTCCCAACTCATTTCTGCATAACCATAAAAGCTGTTTACAATCTTCTTCGTTTTATTGGCGTAGATATCCGGAATCTCTCCAGATGGCAGGTTGGTAATGTTGTATACGCCATCCATCTGAAGTTTATTGAGAGTGATGTCTGTGCGTCGGTACTTGCGCTCGAGACTATTTCCACCAAAGGCTACAGTCAGTCCGAAACGGTCTTCAAACCAGTTTCTCCTATACTGAAGCAGGAAGTCATGGTTCAGAATATAGGAACGGGTGCTCTGTTCGCGATAGAATCCTGCCTGATAGTTGGGAGTGTACCAAGGTTTTCTCTGGGTACGCCAGTCGTTAGTTATGTCGATAGCAGAACGCAGGTTGAGTGTCAGTCCATTGAGAATTTTGATATTTAGTTGTGCATTTCCGTAAATGCGATTACGATCGAGCGTATTGATCTCTTCGTATGCTGTACGGTAAGGGTTGTACGAGTCGTTAGCAGGATAAACTAGACTATTACCATGGGTGCCATCGGTATTGTTGTAGTTCTCTGCATTGTACCTGCCCTGGAAATATTCATCTTTCCATGCCTTGATAGGATTATTGTTGTATCCCCATACTAAGGCATACATCGGACTCTGTGCGCTATATCCACTGATAGGCAGATTGTCGCTGGACTTATGGTTATAGTTGACATTGGCTGTCAGCTTGATACTCTTGTTGATGGGAGTCTCGAAAGCCAGCGAAACTGAGTTCTGACGATAACCTGTGTTTGGTGTAATCCAGGTGTTTCGGGTGTCATTGATGGATGCTCTTGCCGATGTACCTCTACCATTACCTCCAGCTATACTAATGGTGTTTTTCCAGGTCACACCTGTTTGGAAGAATCCGGTATACCAGTCGTCCGCATATACCCATGGCAGTTTTTCATAGGTACCAGTTTCCCAGTTTTTAGACATATACTGGTATCTCATCTTGCTGGCATCAAATTTCTCTCCGAAAGCATAACGGGAAATATTGCGGTATGTAGCAATACCATCGGGAGCTTCGTTGGCATCCAGTGTCCAGAAGCAGAATGGACTTAATCCATTGTCACTTCCGGCGCCATATTCTTTCTGAAAATCAGGCCAATAACTGGCATAATCAAGTGTGACAGAAGAATTGAGCGTTACCCCGATACCCTTTTTGGTACTTCCTTTCTTGGTTGTGATGACTATAGCTCCATTACCTGCCAGCGAACCATACAGGGCAGTAGCTGCAGCTCCTTTCAGAACGGTAACTGATTCGATATCGTCTGGGTTGAGATCACCAAGACTGCTTCCGAAATCTACCGGAGCATCACCATTGGCATAGTTGGCACCACTTCCAGTAGTTGGTGAGCCGGAATCCATCGGTATTCCATCAATGACGATGAGCGCACTATTGTTGCCGTAGTTGAGCGAATTGTCACCTCTCAGCGTGATTCGCATGCTTCCTAACGGACCGGTACCTGCACCGACCATAGACAGACCAGCTACTTTACCAGCCATGTTATCCAGCCAGTTTCCACTAATCGTACTGGTCAGTTCATCGTTATTGATTGTTTTCACAGAGTAACCTAATGCCTTTTCCTTGCGTGAGATACCTAAAGCTGTTACCACCACTTCATGGAGCTTCTGGTTAGTGAAAGACTCTTTATTATCTTTTGCTACTTTTATTTTTTTGATGTTCCCTTCTGCTCCTACAATTGAGTCACGTGGAGCCATCTGTGCCATTGCGGGAGTAAGACCTCCCATGAAAACAAGGGCAAGACAACCCAAACTCTTTTTCAAATGTCTCATATCTTCTTGAATTTATGTGCTACATTATCTGATATTTACGTTGAATGCTTTTGGTCTTTTCATTTCTTCCGTATAGACATGACCAAAGTTGTCAGTTACCTTGATATTTATTGTACTGTTAGTTTTCGAAGCCTTTGCTTTAAAAAGGTGGGCAGTAGGAGTGGATGGGAAGGTAACCTTTGCTTTACCTCCAGCATTGATGCGTTTGGCATCGTAAGAAATAATGTGAAGCGGGTCATAACCTTCCATGCGGGTTACCTCAAGCGGTTTTCCTTCTTCGGTTACTTCTATCTTCCAGTCAGGCTGATAATTCCAAATATTCAGCAGGATTTCATTATTGCTTTTCTTTACATCATATCCCTGTGCATATATCTTCATATCTTCTTGATATTTAGGAGCATATACTTCTGGAGCAATGTAAGTAGTGTTGAGATCGTAGGCTCTGAACTGGTATTTTTTATCAAAACCGCTGCTTTTATAATACCATTCTGCCTGATTGCCGTTCCACAGATATACGCCATAACCACCTGGAGTTCCGTCGGTACAAGTATTGTTGCCAGACAGTTTACCCGTCCACCACCATGTAGCACAGATAGCAGCAGTATTGTGTTCACGGATATTGTTTCGCTTTTGAACATTATAGTTGACATGTGTATGTCCGGAAAGGAAGTGGACATTGGAGAAATCTGCAAACAGGGCTTCTATCTCACCAGTGTTTTGCAGGTTATCATCATCAATTTCCTGATTACCAACCAGTTTTGGATTACCATAGAGAGGAGCATGGGTAGCTACCATGATAGGGGTGTTCTTATCCTGGATGGAAGCAAGGTCTTTTTTCAGCCATGCGAGTTCCTCAGGAATGACAGTTTCATTATAATTGCGCTGTCCGATGGTTCCCTGCGATGCACCAGCATTAAGATATTGTATGTCATCTATAATAATATAATGTACATTACCGGCATTGAAAGAATAATATACCGGTCCGCAGATCTTAATCCATTCATCTTCAGCCTTTCTGTCGTCAGGGAAGTAAGGATCGTTATCGTGGTTTCCCATACAATGGAAGAAAGGAATCTCTATTTTCTGCAATTCCAGGAAAGTTTCCTTGATACCATAATTGTTGGAATACCAGAATCCGTCCCAGCTTTCATCACCCAAGCTGATGCCATATACTTTATATCCCTGCGAGCGCAATTCCTGTGCTGTCTGGTTGATGTCTGCTGCTACGCTTTCAAACTGATTGATATCATTATTTCGTTTTGCCAGATGAAAATCCGCCATAGCAAGTACAGCATGCTTCTCATTATTCTCTTTGTTGAGTTTGAAATCCACCTTCTCGGTTATGTTGGTATCTTTAGTTGACAGACGCTTGAAAAACTGTGGTTGGTTTCCAATGACGGTTGTTTCATATCCAGAAGGGATTGAAATGAAGACATAGCCGTATTTCTTTTTAGAAAGGAGACTGTATTCTCCATTATCGTTGGTTTTTACAACTTCCACACCGTCAGAAACCACTGCATTTGCGATACCTTTACCTTCGCAGGTTACCTGACCAATAATATTTACCTGTTCTTTCTTGTGTGTGCCGACACCTTCTATATCAGCACCAGTGCTCTTTTCCGAGCAGGCTGTCATAGGCAATGATAATGCCACAGACAACAATAAAGTTACATAAGTCCTCATTATAATACTGTTTAAAATTATGGGTGCAAAATTATAGTGGTTTTATTTCTATGAGGTTTCTAGCTTGTGAACATTAAATAACAATGGTATTACTGGCTGTTCATAGATTTTAAGATAGTGTGTCATCAAAAAACATGGTAAAAGCATTAGGTAAACGAAATCTTTTTTTGTACTTTTGCATCCGGAATAAATAATTATAGTAAGAGAGAATTAATCAATGGAACAATACAACAAGAACCAAATGAATCAAACTGCAGAGAACCAGGCTCTCAGTCCGTCTCAGCAGCAACACAAACCACACCCGTTCGTATCTTTACACCATCAACTAAAAGAATGACAATGTTTAAAAAGACAGATCCGAATCCTTAGTTAGATATATTCACGACTCCCTCAATGCAGTTAGGAAGTCGTGTTTCAAAGAAGTATTCTGCCCTCAACGCATGGTTTATCATGGAGATACTGACAGCTTTTCCTGCTAATTCTCCTGCACATGATCTTCTTCAGCCTCTGTTTGATGAACAGTATGTCGTAATGGACGGAAAGGCTGTACTTCGAGACAAGAAGGAGGTAAAGGCAGACAGTCTTCAGAATCCTAACGATCCTGATGCAACCTATCGTAGCAAGAACGACCAGAAGGTGCAAGGCTATGTGACCAACAGTTTGCGAAGAATCACAATGCCATGCAGCTCAAGACAGATAAGATGCAAGGTGGCAGCAGATGGGAACTGATACCACATGACGAGGATGGTCTTACCGTCAGGGAGATTGCTACTGGCAACACCTATGAGGCCGTCAAAGCCGTCACAAAGCATGGCTCCAGAAAGCGATGGAGAATCCCATGGAACAACAAAACCGGTTGGCGTTACTTTGAAGACAAAGACATTAAAGCCTATCAGCTAAGGAAGCAGATAGAAAGCCTTCCTTTGGAGGAACTGCATAAACGGAATAACGTAGAAGATGCCATGTAGAAATGCTTTGTGGATGTAGTGGAGTTCAATTTCCTCAATAATCCTATCTATATGTTAATGTATCTTCAACCCGAAATGATAAAGAACCCTATATTCAGATTTGAGCCAATATAGGCTTTTATTATTTTTTTGCCAATAGATGAAAAACGAGGCGGCAACCTGCATCACGCAGGTTGCCGCCTTTATATTGGTTTATTTTGTTAACCACTTCCAGATAGAAATGATTTATTTGTATCAATTTTCTTGGCATATTGATAAATATCTTGCACTATATTGTTGGCTCTTATCATCATATTGAAGATGTAATCTCTAGAATCTGAAACCGATGGTTCCAGTGATGCCATTCCAATTGGATAATCCTGAGGTGTGAGAATTAATGTGTCTGAAACCTAGTCCGATATAGGGAACACTTCTACTCTTCTTGCAGTTCGGATAGAGGATGAGATCAGCATTATAGGAGGTGTATTTCCAGTCGGCATTTCCGATAGTATTGGTTACGGAGAGACGAAGATCTACCCCTTGTGCGGTAGTCTTAGGGTTGAAGAGTTTGAAGCCCAGTCCACCACCTAAAGCTTGACTTTTGAAATAAGTCTTCACATCATCTTTCTTGTAGAGGTTGATGCTACCTTCTGTTTTGGCGAAGGCGTAGAAGCGTGGGGTAAGTTTGTAGCCAAGGGCGAAGTTCAAAGTAGTAGGTGTCATACCTTTGTTCTCCATTCCCACGCTAGCATCGAGATCAAATGTCAGATGGTCTAAGATGGAGTAATGTGAGGCATTACTTTCCTCTTGGGCGTGCATAGGCATCGCCAAAGTTGCGGCACCCATGATTAGAATTAAACTTTTCTTCATAATAATCTATCTTGTAATGTTAATATATGACCCGATAGCCCATTTGTTGTAATGGTCTAAAGAACGAAAACGTAAGCAAAAGTACGAAAAATGGCTACGGGTGTAGCTATTCTCCGTATCTATTATGATATTTTGCACGTTCTTATTTCCTTTGAAACACTTTTTCAAAGTATTTGAGGATATAAATAATACATACAGCTATAATAGCTTTGAATAACGATGTCTTCCATTCAATACTATCATTGAATATGGCATCGATAATCAAGTTTCCAATAAAAAATGCTATGGTCAAGCCAAGAATGCCCATTAAGCATTTACTCAAATTCTTGTAGTTTTGCATTGTCCCAATATAATTTACTATTAACTGTTACATTTGTAATCGTTTTGAAATCTTGTTTTTGTTGAGGCTCAATATTTGCTTCATCATAGAGTTGGAATACTTGATCTGCGTATTTTTTAATATCCTCTTTTTTGTCTAGAGTTGATAATTTTGTAACTATCTTCTTTTGGATTATTTCAGCATCTTTTATTCTGTTGTTATTTTCGAATCGTTTTATGTATGATTTGTTAACCTCATCATAGGCACTTTCTATATCGTTCTTCTCTTGTACACATTTTGAAAATGCATTAATTATGTCTTTTGATAGAGCTAAATATTTTGCATAATTTTGTGTTGCTTCAGAAGTGTTTATGCCATAATTCTTAGCATAATTGATACAGTCCTTGAATAAATTATCATAATCAATTTCATTATCTTCCCTTATATATTGGGAGCTTGACATGCTGATTTTATCTAAAATCTTGTTGTGATAATATCCGATGGAATCTGTTTTAAGTGTAGTATTATTTGCATTTACATATGTAGGTGATTCTGTTGTAAGAAGTAGCGAATCTTTTAAGGGTATCTTCATGCTACTTCTTGTTGCCATAGCTTTTGAACAGCTTTCCCAATGGGCATCAAAGGCCCATGAGCATAAAGTGCCTACAATAGGACCAGTAGGTCCGGTAATATATCCTGTTATGCCATCAACTACAGCAGAGAATACTTTACCACCCCATTTATTGAGACTTCTAGTTTGAGGTCCTACATTGTAGGTGTTGTTTAAACTGTCAATAGAAGTACAAAGCTGTGTAAAAGAATTGTTAGCTGTTGTAGAGGTTGCAACACTAGTCATGTCATTAGAGCATGAACTGAACACGAAAGCCACAAAGACTACTAAAATGCATAAAATCTTTCTCATAATTGTTATTTTATTATTAATAATATTATTAAATCTCTCCAAAATACTCTTTTCCATCTATGTTTATTGTGATGATGTGAGCTTTATTTAGTATATCTTGTGATATCCAAATAGACAAATTGTCATTTGTGGTAGTACATACATTATATATGTTATTTCCGTCAATATCTTCTAAGGTAATAGTTAAGTCTACACCCGTTTGTCGAGAACGAATGTAAATAACGTTCTCGACAATCTCTACAATAGGTGTGCTAACTCTAGGTGGAGCATGACGAATTTGACCATAACTATCAGTCGGGTCTGACGAGTGTACTTGTAAAGGAATAAACTCCCTTTCTGCATAAGCTTTTGTTGTTGCAACAATTAGCAATGCGGTAAATAATAAATGTTTCATAATCTAATAAATTTTTTATTCGGTTGCAAAGATATAGAAAAACAGATGAAGTGCAAAAAAAAAAGAGTGTACAGAGAGTGTACAATAGCATATCCATTGATGTACACAAACGTGTATACTAATGGATATGCTTGATTTACAGGTGACTATAAGGAGAGGATTACTTTATCCCAATCTGAAGGTGTTCCTTTTTTCTTAAAAACCTTTATATACATTCTTCTTCTAGATGCTGTTATTGCTTCTTTTGTTACATTAACAAATTTTGCAATATTTGAAGGGGTAACACCTAATTTTATCATTAAACAGATTTTGTATTCTACAGGATTTGTACAGAGGAATGCCTCTAGATTTTTATCAAATTCCGGATACGTAGAGTTTATTAATATTTTGAGATTCCTCCAACCTTCCTCTGATAGTTTATAAGTACCTTCCTTTATTTCTTTGTTAATTGTATTTTGTATTTTGGAAGTGCCTATAGAGTTTTGCTCTGAGTTGAGTTTAGCTTGTGTTTTTAATTCTGCAAGTTTTTCTAATTGTTTCAATTTATCAATTTTAAGTTTAAGCAATTCTTGCTCTTGCTTCATATTCTTAATTTTCATTTGAAAGCTAAAGAATATGATAAGCAAGAAAAAAAATGCTATTATAATTGAAATATTTTTGAAATGATTCTTTGCTTTGAGTTTCGTATTTTCTCTTTCTTTTAGATTGTATTGGTACAATTGCTCTGCTTTTTTAGTAGCTTCGCAGTTTTTGAGTTTTTGAACAGAGTCATCGTAGAGTGTAAATTTCTTGAAGTACTTATTGGTAATAGCATCTTTGGATGTTATTTCTTTTAGTAAATTCTCTAAAGCGTAGCGTTTGGATGTGATATTACCGAAATCTAAAATAGCGTTTCGATATATATTTGCAAGTTTCTTGTTGTTATTTTTTGTATATATGTCAAGAGCAGTAACATAAACTCCGTTTTTGTCATTAAGTATATTAATATTGTTGATGCAATAGTTTATGTGAGACAATGCTTTAGTTGTCTCATCTTTTCTATTGTAAGCCACTGCAAGACCATGATGGAAAAGTAGAAGAAGTAAGGTGTCTTTATTTTTTTTTGCCTTTTCTACTCCTAATGAGAAATTTTTCTGTGCTTTTAAAATATTATTTTGTCCTAAATATACTTCTCCCATATCTCTTATGTCATAAAGCATATTTCTGATATTTCCGCTGAGCGAGTCTGCCTGATAGGCAAGGCGCAGTGCCGCTAATGCTTCTTTATTTAAGTCTGTATAGCGATACACGTTTGCCATTTGGCAATAGATGTCACCTTGCAGGGCATAGTTGTCCTTGGCAACCTTCTCGTTCGCTTTCTGATAAAACTTGAGTGCTTCGGGTTTGTCGCCAATTTCGTAGTATACTCTTCCTGCATAGAAGTATGCTTCGGCAAGCAGGTTGTCTTCACCTGCATGCTCAAAATATGAAACTAATGAGTCGATGAGGAGTTTCTGATTCGTGATGGGTTGATAGTCCTTGTCGCTAGCCTTTAATTTCAAAAGCTGGTAATACCTTTGATTGGCAGTGGACATGTTCGGCTCTGCCTGGCAGATACTGTCAAGCATTTTGCTTCCTTTCTCTGTATCTGCTGAAAGCACTTGGTCTGCTTTCTTGAGTGCAGGAGAAAAACTCTGTTTACATCCTGCAAAAAGAGCAAGAAGTAATATGATAATTGTTGATATGACGAATTGCTTTCTTTTCATCTGTTGTTTTTGTTTAATATCGTGCAAAAATACAACTTTTATTTTCAATTACCAAAATTTTGTGCGCAAAACTTATAAGTTGACAGTAAAATAAGTTTTAAGGTGATAGACAATCATAAAAAACGAGGCGGCAAACTGCATCACGCAGGTTACCGCCTTCTCTTTTCTAACTAACTTTCTTATCAACTATTCAAAATGTTATTACCTGTATATGGATTCCAGGGCATCCTGCCCTGGATGTAGTCTGTTATTTCAAACGGATGATATTCAGCGAGCTGGCTGGAATCTCTACCGTTGCACCATTCTTCTCTGTAGTTACGTAGTTTTCTACAGGATAGATGTTGGTAGGATTGTCGATGGTGTTCTCCTCCAGACCGTTCTTGGCTGAAAGGCGGATGAGCTTGCCATTCTTGATTTCCTTGCCCTGAAGATTAATCTTCGCTGTGGTGTGCTCGGTGCTGGTGTTGGCAATCTTCAGGATTACCTCACCTGTCTGCTCATCAAGTGTGGCTGTAGAGAAGATGCCAGGAAGGGTGTTTGCCTTCAACTTGGTAGAGAATATTTCCTTGCCATCCAACTTGGCGAAGATGCTGTCGCCTACTACTTTCAGCTCGATGTCATACCACTTGCCGGTCTCGATGCTGCCTGGGGTAGTAGCTATCTGACTCTTGGCTCCATTCACGATCGACTCCACTCCGTGCTGGGTGTTGTTCCAGCCACCGAGGTTCAACCAGCAGTAGTTGTTCTTATCCACATAGTTAAAGATGATGAGGAAACCTTCGTTTCCAGCATCCTTTTTCGCGCGTACCTTATATATATAGCCATTGCTGGTAATCTCGCCTGGGTTCAGACGGATGCAGCTCTCTTCGTTGCTGGTCTGCTTGATGAGGCTACCCTCAGCCTTCCACTGTCCACGGATATCGGTAGGCAACTCCTGCAAGGTCATCGGAAGCGCCTTTCCGTTCTCATCGCTGTATCCCTTGTCCTCGAAAGAAACCTGAGTGCCCCATGTTCCCATACCTACACGGCAGATAGCTGGCTTCACCTGAGTCTGCTCATATTTGTATGGATTCTCCTGGTTCACCTTCAGTACACGGGTACCGATGTTGTTTGCCATCACGTTCTGAACGTAGTAAGATGGAGTTCCGAATACCTTGTCTGAGGTATACTGAATCATATCCGGTGCCCACATACGGTTGTTGAGGTTGGCGAAGATAGGAGCATAGGATGCCATGGTCACGATATCCGAATTGTTCTCGATGCCCATCATATAGACAGCCTCACCGAGTGCTGCATCGAGTGAACCCATATTGCCGAAACCCTGGGTTACGGCATATTCACCTACATAAATCTCGCTGCCCTTACGGTCGTAGTTATCATACTTGTTGAAGTTCTCGGCAAACCAGGCAGGATTTCTGTAGTAGTGCTCATCGAGGAGTTCTACGCTTTCGTTGCTTTCCCACTTAGGATTGTCATCGCCCCAAGCTACCACGTTACCGATGAGGTGCATCTTAGGGTATTTCGCCAATACAGCATCCTTGAACTTCTTGAAGCGCTCGTAGTAATGGTCGCTCTGAGCCGCAGGATCCGGCTGGTTGTTCTCATTACCAATCTCCAGATATTCGATGTTGTATGGTTCCGGATGACCGTTCTTAGCACGGAGCGCACCATATTTAGAGGTAACAGGACCGTTGGCATACTCCAGGGCATTCATGCACTCATCAATCCAAGGCTGGATGCTGTCTACAGGAGTCATACCGCCGTGCCACAAACCTACGTTTACAACATAGAGAGGCTTGGCATTCAAGTCTTCGGCAAGCTGAAGATACTCATCGAATCCCATACCGTCGCTGGTACGGTAGCGCCAGTTTACGTTCTTATGGCCCGGACGTTCCTCGATAGGACCGATAGTCTTCTCCCAGTGGAAAGCATTCTCAGGAGATTCCTGTCCCTCTACGTAGCAACCGCCAGGGAAGCGGACGAACTTAGGATGGATGTTATAGAGAAGCTGAGCCAGGTCAGGGCGCAAGCCATTCTCGCGATTCTTGAAAGTAGGAGGGAAGAGGCTTACTACATCGAGAACGATGGTACCCTTGCCATCGGCTACGAGTTCAAACTGAGCCTTGGCGTCGTTTCCGTTGGCTGTCAACTCAGCCGTATATTTGGTCCACTTCTTGCCAACCTTGGCATTGAGGGTGGTTTCTGCATACACCTTGTCGCCCTTGGCGTTGGTGAGACGAGCCTTCAGTCCGCCCTTGTAGCTACCCTTAGCCCAGAAAGAGAGTTTATAGGTTCTGCCCTGCACGGCGTTGATTCCCCAGAAACCCTCATTGATGAGAGAGGCTGTAGCTGTAGGCTTAGCTGCGATAGTTAATTGGAGTGCCTTGCCCTGTGCATTGTTGAGCAAACCCTTATTGATGAGTTGTGCATTGATCTTTGCACCTTTCTGAGCGGCAGTTTTCCAGGTAGGAATATTCTTGTCATCGTCTTCGAAAGAACGGTTACTGATGAGTTCGGCATAGAGACCGCCATCTGCAGCATGGTTGATATCCTCGAAGAAGATACCATAGAGGTTAGGAGATACCTTGATACCTGGGTTAGAGGCATCTACATTGATGGTAACCTGTGCGTTGGATGCCAAAGCAGAGGCCAACACTGCTGAAAGTAAAATCTGTCTTTTCTTATTCATTTCTTATTCTTAGGTTTGTTTGTTTACTTGTTGATTGGCATGAAACCAAGCTAAGCCTGAATTCATGCCGCTATTAATACACAGTTGCAAAAGTACACAAAAAACACAAAGAAGAGGTGGACAAAAAGTGAATTATAGTGTAAAAGGTGGATTTTCTGATGAAAATCCACCTTTTGTTTATTATTGGTAAATAAAATCGGTTTTAATATAGTAATACCAGTCCGGCAAAAGCCGAGTAGAGTATCATGCGGATAGGATTGATCTTCATCACCTTCACGCCGATAAAGGTAGCAAAGAAGAGGGCGATGGAGATATAGAATCTCCAAGGATTTTCGGGAGTAGAGAAGTTCTCGCCATTCATCAGAAGCAGGGCTGCGGCTCCTACCAGACCGACGATGGCTGGGCGAAGACCGATGAAGATGCTCTGGACGGCTGAGGTGTTCATATACTTGTACAGCATCTTGCTGATAAGAATCATCAAAACCAAGGATGGGAGAACCAGCGCAAAGGTCGCCATGGCACTTCCGAGTACCGCCATCATGCCACTCATGCCGGCATTATGGACAGCTGTATAGCCACAATAGGTAGCGGTGTTGATACCGATAGGTCCCGGTGTCATCTGAGAGATGGCAACCACATCGGTAAACTCTTGCATCGTCATCCAATGATACTGCGTAACAACCTGTCCCTGAATCAGGGATATCATGGAATAGCCACCTCCGAATCCGAAGATGCCTATCTGAATGAATACGATGAAAAGCTGAAAAAATATCATCATTATGTTTTAAGCTATTTACTTTTTTACCTTTTTACTTTTTTACCCTTTTACCTTTATTCCGTTGGCTGGATAAACTGTCCATAGATGTAGCCACCTACGGCAGCTGCGATAATCACCCAGATTGGGTTGACGCCCAAAAGCCAGATCAGAAGGGCGGATAGAATAGGAATCCAGCAGTTGACAAGCGAAATACCGGCACTCTTGGCAAGCGAGAATGTAGGTACGGCTATCAATGCCACGACGGCAGGACGGATGCCTGCAAACATGGCAGCAACAACCTTGTTGTCTTCAAACTGATGGAAAAACATGGCTATCGCTAAGATAATAAGGAACGATGGCAACGAAGCGCCGAGGGTGCAGACGATGGCTCCCGGTGGCTTTGCCAACTTATATCCGAGCAGGGAACTCATGTTGATGGCCAAGGCACCCGGACAAATCTGGGTAGTAGCAATGGCATCCAAGAATTCCTCCTTCGTCATCCAATGATGCTTGTCGACGACTTCGGATTCTATAATAGGAATCATGGCATAGCCACCCCCAAAGGTGACTATGCCAATCTTCATAAATGTTTTGAATAATGTAAGATAACTTACGCTATTATTCATTTTTTACCTTCTTACTTTTTTACCTTTTTACTTTTTCAAAGCTCTTTCTTCAATCCACTGACGTGCATTGACAAATGCCTCAATCCAAGGAGTTACCTCGTCGTTGCGGCGATCAGCTGGATACCAGGCGTTCTGCCATGGGAAGATGGCACGCTCCAAGTGTGGCATCATAGCCAAGTGGCGACCATCTGCAGAGCAGATACCTGCTACGTTGTAGTCACTGCCGTTAGGATTACCTGGATACTCAGCGTAGTTGTACTTCGCAATGATGTTGTAGTGATCCTCTGGCTCTGGCAAGTAGAAACGGCCCTCGCCGTGAGCTACCCAGATACCGAGCTTATCACCGCTCAGGCTACCGAACATCACACTGTCGTTCTGAGGAATGGTCAAACCGAGGAATGTGCTCTCGAACTTCTTGGATGTGTTGTGGCAGAGGTGTGAACGATGCTTGTGCTCAGGATTGATGAGGTTCAACTCAACCATCAGCTGGCAACCGTTGCAGATACCGAGTGAAAGGGTATCCTCACGGGTATAGAACTTATCGAGTGCCTCTTTAGCCTTAGGATTGTAGAGGAAAGCACCAGCCCAACCCTTGGCAGAACCGAGAACATCGGAGTTAGAGAAACCACCGCAGAATACGATGAAGTTCACATCCTCCAGAGTCTCACGACCAGAAATCAAGTCGGTCATCATCACATCCTTTACATCGAAGCCGGCGAGATACATAGAGTATGCCATCTCACGCTCACCATTGGTACCCTTCTCACGGATGATAGCTGCCTTGATGCCAGATGGCTTGCGACGGTTAGCGTCGAGGCTGTAGCTAGCGAGGGTTCCCTTGAAGCCATAACCGAAGTTCATCTCGATAGGCTGCTTCTTATAGTTGGTGTAACGCTTCTTGGCCATACCATTCATGCTCTGCTTGCGGTCGAGTAGGTAAGATGTCTTATACCAGTCGTCGCGCAAAGCATCGATATCGAACTCGTGCTCGAAGCCTTCCTTCTTGATGATAATCTTGCGGAGCTCAGGAGCTGGATAACCAATCTTGGCATAACCGATACCGTTCTCATCGAAGAATGCCTTCAACTCGTCCTTGTGAGCATCGCTTACCTGGATGACAACACCTGGGTTCTCTGCGAAGAGAGTCTTGATGATGTCGGCATCTGCGATGTCGTGGAGGTTGATCTTCATACCGCCCTCTACGTTGGCGAATGTCATTTCGAGGAGAGTTGTAATCAAACCACCGGCGCTGATATCGTGACCAGCCATAACCCAACCACGGTTGATGAGTTCCTGTACAGCGTTGAAGCAGTCAACGAAGTACTCTGGGTTCTTGACGGTAGGAACATCGCTGCCCACCTTGCCCAAACTCTGAGCGAAAGCAGAACCACCGAGGCGCTGCTCGTCGAAGCTGAAGTCGATATGGTAGAGGCTAGAGTTCTTGTCGTTAACGAGAACTGGGCTAACCACCTTCTTGACATCTGAAACCTCACCACCAGCACTTACGATAACGGTACCCGGAGCGATGATCTTCTCGCCGTTAGGATACTGCTGGGTCAAAGAGAGAGAGTCCTTACCTGTTGGTACGTTTACGTGGATGGCGCAGCAGAAGTCTGACAATGCCTTCACACCCTCGTACAGACGGGCATCCTCACCCTTCTGACTGCGGCAAGGCCACATCCAGTTGGCTGAGAGGCTGATGCTGTCCATGCCATCTGCCAATGGAGCCCATACGATATTAGTCAATGACTCTGCTACAGAGAGTACTGAACCTGCCTTAGGATCGGCAAGACCAGCCTGAGGAGCATGACCCATTGCTGTTACGATACCCTTCTCGCCACGGTAGTCGAGTGCTACGACACCACAGTCTGAGAGTGGCAACTGAATCTGACCCTGGCACTGCTGACGGGCAATCTTACCTGTTACGGAACGGTCTACCTTGTTGGTCAACCAGTCCTTACAAGCCACAGCCTCCATCTGGAGAACACGCTGCAAGTACTCGTCGAGGTTATCTGCAGAATAAGTTACATCTTCATATTTGCGCTCTACGGTCTCATCTACCATTACTGTCTTAGGAGTATGACCGAACATCTGAGCTACATCGAGGTCGAATGGCTTTACGCCGTCAGCCTGCTTGAAGCTGAAGTGAGCATCGCCAGTAGTCTCACCAACCACGTACATTGGAGCACGCTCACGGTCGGCAATCTTCTGAACCTCGCTGATATACTTCTCGTCGATGAGCAAGCCCATGCGCTCCTGGCTCTCGTTTGCGATGATTTCCTTGGCGCTCAAAGTCTTGTCGCCGATAGGCAACTTAGACATGTCGATTTCGCCACCGCACTCTTCTACCAACTCAGAGAGACAGTTCAAGTGACCGGCTGAACCGTGGTCGTGGATGCTGACTACTGGGTTCTCATCGTTCTCAACAAGTGCACGAACCAGGTTGTAAGCGCGCTTCTGCATCTCAGGGTTGGCACGCTGAACAGCGTTCAACTCGATACCATTGCTGTAACGGCCTGTATCTACAGAAGAAACAGAACCACCACCAAGACCGATGCGATAGTTATCACCACCTACTACTACAACCTTGTTGCCCTTCTGTGGCTCACCCTTCTTGTAGTCACGCTTCTTGCCGTAGCCTACACCACCAGCAAGCATGATTACCTTATCGTATGCATACTTCTCACCATTCTCCTCGTGCTCGAAAGTAAGCACAGAACCAGTGATGAGAGGCTGACCGAACTTGTTACCGAAGTCTGATGCACCGTTGGAAGCCTTGATCAGAATCTGCTCAGGAGTCTGATAGAGCCACTTACGTACTGGCATGATGTCTTCCCAGTCGCGCTCAACATCGCTCTTGCCGTTGTCATCCTTCAGGCGAGGATAAGCAGTCATGTAGCAGGCTGTACCTGCGATAGGCCATGAACCTACACCACCACCCATACGGTCGCGGATTTCACCACCCGTACCTGTAGCAGCACCATTGAAAGGCTCTACGGTAGTAGGGAAGTTGTGGGTCTCAGCCTTCAGAGAGATAACACTCTCGATATCCTTCACCTGGAAGAAATCGCTGGTAGTCTGATCGGCTGGAGCAAACTGCTCAATAACAGGACCCTGAGAGAAAGCCACGTTGTCCTTGTAAGCAGAGAGGATCTTGTTAGGATTCTCGTTGGTGGTCTTCTTGATCATGTTGAAGAGAGAAGACTCCATCTCCTTACCGTCGATGATAAACTGGCCGCCGAAGATTTTGTGGCGGCAGTGCTCTGAGTTGATCTGTGCGAAACCGAAGATTTCGCTGTCGGTGAGAGGGCGTCCGTTCTCTTTCTCCAGCTTGTGGAGATAAGCCATTTCGTCCTCGCTGAGGGCAAGACCCTCTTCCTCGTTATACTTCTCGAGGTCGTCGACGTACTTGATAGGTTCTGGCTGGTGGTTCACGGTGAACACATCCTGTCCGATACCATTGTACATACGCTGGAGCATAGGGTCGTGCTCAGCGTCTTCGCTATCTACAGGGAAGTACTCCTCGATACGCGAAATGCCGTTAAGACTCATGTTCTGAGTAATCTCAACGGCATTCGTACTCCAAGGAGTAATCATTTCACGGCGTGGGCCGACATAGAAGCCCTGCAACTGCTGGGCGTCTTCTAAAGTCGCGTCACCATAAAGCCAACAAAGTTCATTGATTTCGTCCTGAGATGGTTTGTGGTCAATCTCGGTCGCAATCACACTCTTAGATGGAGTTCTAAAAAAAAGAATCATACTTGCTTTCTTTTATATTATTAATGTATTTATTTCTTTTCGAGTGCAAAGATAGTGCAATTTCAAGACACTACAAAATAAAACACTGTTTTTTATGTTTTTTTTGTTGAGATTTGAGCTATTCTTACCTTGAGAGGCTACATTTGACGGTTTAGCTATCAGAAAAGTGCTTTCTGTTGCCTTTTTTGGTTAAAAAGGTGATAAATAAAGATTTAGAGGTTAAAAATGTCTAAATGCGTTTGACAAATGTTGTTTATTCGAGTCTTATCTGTAACTTTGCAAGTGAAAGAAGTAAATCAGCTTCTGGATGCCCTAAAATGCAGGTACTTCCGGATAACGGATGAAAGCCGGGAGAACTCTAATATAAAGGTAGAAAGCGACGTTAAGATATACTATAATCAATAATAACAAGAAAATTTAAATTAGTAAGAATATGAAACAGACAAAGTTAATGGTAATGGCAATGATGGCTGTAGCTCTGATGGCTACAAGCTGTGCAAGTAAGAAGGATCTTCAGAATTGCCAGAATGAGAATAAGGAATTGTCAAGCAACTATCAGGCTACCAAGGAAAAACTGGCAGCTACAGAGGCTAGTCTGACAGCAGCCCAGGAGCAGCTTGCTACTGCAAAGAGCGATTACGCTAAGTTGCAGAGTTCACTTGACAAGAGTTTGAACAATGCAAGCCAGAACAACGTGAGCATTGAGAAACTCGTTGACCAGATCAACGAGAGTAACCAGTATATCCGTCACCTGGTTGAGGTAAAGAGCAAGAGCGATTCGCTCAACATGGTTCTTACCAACAACCTGACCCGCTCTTTGAGCAAGGAAGAGATGAAGGAGGTTGATGTTCAGGTTCTGAAGGGTGTGGTTTACATTTCTCTGGCTGACAATATGCTCTATCAGAGTGGTAGCTATGAGGTGAACAGCCGTGCTCAGGAAACATTGAGCAAGATTGCTAAGATCATCACAGACTACAAGGATTACGATGTGCTCGTAGAGGGTAATACCGATAACGTACCAGTAAGCACTACAAGTGCCAAGATGAAGAATATCCGCAACAACTGGGACCTCTCTGCTCTCCGTGCAGCTTCTGTTGTTCAGTACTTGCAGGATCACTTCGGTGTAAATCCTAAGCGCCTTACTGCTGGTGGCCGTGGCGAGTACAACCCTGTAACAACTAACGATACAGAGGTAGGCAAGCAGCGCAACCGCCGCACTCAGATTATCATCACTCCTAAGCTCGACCAGTTCATGGACTTGATCGACAAGGCTCCAGAGGAGAAGTAAAAAGGCTATTTAAAGGTAAAAAGGTAAAAGGGTAAAAAAGTAAAAAGGTAAATAATTAGAGGCATCAATGAGTTTTCGGGCTCATTGATGCCTTTTTAGGTATAAATATACAGATTTTATGATTTAAGTACGTAAAAAAGTACTTTTTGTTATCATTTTGCTAGAATTATTCTTAATTTCCTTTCTTTTCCTAATTATTTTTATTAATTTTGCAGGCAAAATATAATAGTTCAAGATTATGAAAGTGCTGATTAAAACATTCATAGCTTGTTGCTTACTTATAACAACAACAGTTATTAAGGCTCAGCAAATATTGCCGAGTGATATTCCTTCACCAAATGCTGCATCCTTAGGAAAGTTTGGTGATGTTCCAGTGTCTTATTATACCGGAAGGCCCAATATGTCAATACCTCTCTATACATTAAGCGTACGTGATTTTGATTTTCCTGTCAACTTGGTATATGATGCAGGTGGAGTATTGGTGAACAGTTTGCCTAGTTGGACTGGACAAAATTGGACGCTTGAGGCTGGGGGTGTCATAACCCGAACTGTTCAAGGACGTTATGACGAGTGGGTATATCCAAAGCAAATGAATCAGCCAAATGCTAAGAATTTTTATCAATCAATAGGGGTGTTGCCAACGTTGATGCAGCAGTCCCAAAAGAATTATGCTAATCTTAAAAATGATGTAGTTTATGGGTTTCATGATTTAGCTCCGGATATTTTTACATTTAATTTTTGCGGAAAATCGGGTAAGTTTTTTCTCGACAATAATGGTAATTGGAGGGTGTTAGGTACAGAAAATCTTGAAATACTCTTTGATTACACTAATCAAGACAATTTTATTTCTCCTATATTCAAAACTTATCCTTATAAGCAAGCTGTAGACAATACTCAAAGAAAAACAATTAAAGGTTTTAAAATCAGGGATGCCAAAGGTTATACCTATGAATTTGGTATGAAGTTGGATGCCATAGATTTCACCACAAATATATGGCATATGAGTAAAAATGAGCAAAATGAGTCATGGCATGCTATGAGCTGGTATTTATCTAGGGTTACAGATCGATATGGTAATGAACTGGTAGCCTTAAATTATGAAAGAGGTGTCTATGTTATTCAGGCGTATAATGCTTTCGAGTTCAATCATGTGAAAGAAGATGCGTCATGGGGGATTTATGGCCACTACGGACAAGAATATTCTGGCGCAAATTCTCAATTTCCTTTTGGTCTAACTATCAGTTCTCCAGTATATCTAAAAGAAATAAAAGGAAATAATGGGGTGACAGTCTCTTTTAGTTCTATAAATGACCCTTCCTTGGCGACCGAGCATCTCTATCCTGAACTTTATAGTAAAGCTGGTGGAATTGCAGGCTTATACAATTTGTTAGCCAGCATGGTTCCGGCTTGGGGCAAAAATCAAAACGGAGGTTACGGTGAGGGCGCGTTCTACTATTTACAGTCGGATGACGCAGGTCTGTCTAAGTTTCGATTTAATTCGCAAAAAAACAACAAACTTGACATTTTGAGTTTTACAAGGTTGCGCAGATTACAGTCGATAGCTATAAGTGCTGGTATAAATACTTATGGCCCATCTTACGCATTAGGGTATCGTTTCTATTATGGGTATGTTAACAATCGTATGTTTCTTGATAGCATACAAATACAGAATGATGCAATACATTATTCTAGTCTCACAGGAAATATAGGGTTCTATCGTTTCAAGTATCAAGATAAAGACAAACTTCCAGCTAGTTATTTGACTACGGCCATCGATCATTGGGGATATTACAAAGGAAAAGCATATAGTATACCATCTGATAAGAATTTCGATTCTTTCAAAAACACCCGCAATTCAAATTCGACATACACACAATATGGCTCACTCTCTGAGATACAATATCCAACAGGAGGAGTAAGTTCTTTCGAATATGAACTTAACACATATAGTGCATACCAATCTGATGACAGACAAAGCCTTATCAAAGAAAATGGAAATGCTGGAGGTCTAAGAATCAAATCCATCACTGAGTATGACTCCCCAGACCATAAGACTATGCTTAAAAAGCGTACATTTGAGTATACCATACCTGGCACCAACCTGTCGAGTGGCGAATTATTTGCCACTCCTAAGTATTATTGGCCGAAATGGAGTGCATGGTGTGTGGGAAACAATGCCAAGCATGAAGTAGAAACATTCAGAACATCCTCCATCATTCCTCTTTCAAATTCATTCGGTCCTAGTATAGGATATAGTTATGTTACAGAGAACGTAAAAGATTTGAAGAATCCTCAACAAAACATGATGAAGACTATATATAGATTCTCTAATCTGTCTGACGCAGACATGAAAGATGAGAGATTCTATCTATGTTTTAGCAATAACCAACCTTCTCCAGAAGACATGTTTTCAGAACGTGGTTTTAAACGCGGCAAACTTATTAGCCAACAAACTTTTGACGGCAGCAACAATAAGACCGAGTCTATAACATACAAGTATAGAAGTGATAGCAATATGAACAGCCAATATACCTATACATCCAATCTAATGTATGGCAACAATGGTTGTTCAGCTTCTTTTGGCTATTATGGTGGTGGCATATATAAACTGTACTACCCTCAATATGACGTCATTGAAAAAACAGACTCCACCTTCTCACAAAAATCGAAAATAACAACAACTGTGCAATATTCTAAGATTGATACTACATTCCAGGCTTCTCAACCTTACGCACATTCTACTAGTATTCGTCTACTGAAATCAGAAAAAGACATACAGGGTGGAGATTATATCTTGAAAAGATACGATTATGGCAATTTCTCAGACAGCAGCATGACAGCCCTTTTGCATAGAGACCAGTTCTACCTTGTCCCAAAAGAGGAGCAAACTAGCCATAACGGGAATTTAGTCAATAAAAGAACAACTATTTTCACAAAAGTATATAACAAATTTATTGTTCCTGCCATGACGATAGAGACTTATCCTTCTGGAGTAAAAGATACTTTGGTTAGATACAGCAATTACACCAATACTGGAAGACTGCAAATGTACAAAGAATTAGGGAAACCGCAAATCTTTCTAAAATGGGGGTATCATGATAACTATCTTCTGATGAAGGGAACAAGCAATATACCAATTAGCTTCACTGATAATGAAGTGTTCGATGAGAAAGTTTGCTTGAACAAAGAGTATTCTTACATCAGAAGCAATGGTAACATCATGGGCTACGTTTACCACCCGTTTCTGGGAATAATTGACATTATATCCCCAAATGGATATATCAAGAAATATCGATATGACAAAGTGGGAAGACTCATAGGTATCTATGATAACAATGGCAAAGTAATTGAAAAATTTACATATAACTACAGAAAATGAAAAAACATATATTATTATTGGTTATCTTGCTAGTACCTTGGACTCTTAGTGCCCAAAGCCTACACGGCAACTATATATCTACTCAATTGCCAATTAGCAGCGCAGATACACTTACCACCATTGAGTACTACGATGGATTGGGAAGAAGTAGAGAAACTGTGAAGAAAGGATTTTCCAGCAATGGAAATAAAGATCTTTTGGCATTAACTGAATATGACGGCATGGACAACAAATACAGATGTTGGAACTCCGTACCCTTTCCTTGCACAGGAGAGGAAGTGTTGGGCGACGAATACTACGTGACTTGCAGAAAAGCCTATGGCGACCCAATTGTATTCACCAAATATGAGTTTGAGAGAAAACAGAACGGAAGAGTTGTTAAGGAAACAGGACCAGGCTATCTATGGACAACGTTCAAAAAGTCAAAAAACTTTCAATATGAGGGAAACATAGCCATAGAGTGTCCAAAATTTCAGTTGTTAGCTGACGGAAAGAGTTTTTTGTTCAGAGGATATTACCAACCAGGAACATTGAATGCCATCAAAGAAACAGACGAGGATGGAGTTTCCGTCTCCAAATATTATGATATTTTGGGCAAACTCATCATGGAAAAACATGGTGAGAATGCTATTACCTATTATATATATGATTCTACAGGAAACCTTACATTTGTATTGCCCCCAAGTGCATATGAAGCATGCATGAACACCAAGGGAGCAAGTCGTAGCATCACCTCCGATGACATTCTGAAGAAATACGCTTACTATTATGCCTATGATGGCAAAAACAGGTGCATAGAGAGAAAACTCCCTGGATGTGAGCCTGTCAAAATGATATACGATAAAGAAAACAAGCTGATATTTAAACAGGACGGCAATCAACGCAAGAACAACGAATGGACATTTATGCTCTTTGATTCCAAATGCCGTCCTACGGTATATGGCGTGTGCAAGGACGCAGACAAAATCAACATATCCAACAAGAATGTTACCAGCTTTTTCTCCACTTCAGGAACATACGCCATGTATAATGCCAATATCACTCTAGACGTGATGTATTTACTAAAGGCAAAATACTACGACAATTATAATTTCTTAAAAAATACAGGCTATTATTCTTTCCAATCGCAAGATGGATATGATAAGGACATCGAACATAACGACAAGAGTGTATCTACCTCTGGGTTGTTGACTGGCGACAAGACCTATGAATTGAGCGACAACCATACATGCTATACTGAAGCCTTGTATTACAACAACAAGGGAGATTTGGTACAAAGCCACAGGGACAATAATTTATTGGGCACTGACGATGTATACTATCAGAGAAATCCATATACAGGAAAAGTATGCAAGGAGAAGACTGTTCATTCCGTAGGCATGAAGGTTAAAAAGAACTGCGGAAATGCAATAGAAACCATTATCAAGCGTTATACTTATGACAAAGATGGAAGATTGGACTCTATGACATACAAGTTGAACAACAGGGCTGAATTCTTGGTTAAGCATTACCAATATGATGACTTGGGGCGTGTGGCTGCCACCACATCCCACTCCAGGGCATTGGATACCCATTACTCTTACAATGCCAGAGGACAGCAAACTGCCGCCAACTGCCTATTGGCTCAGGAAAGCATATTCTACAACAAAAAGTGCCATGAGGGACAAGTGCCCCTAGCCTACAATGGCAACATCTCGGCTGTGGAATGGAAGTACAAGAATGGAAATACATGGAACGACGAGGCTTTCGAATTTGAATATGACAAGCAAAATAGGCTGACTTCTGCCCTTTCCACAACTATTGACGAGAAAAACAACATGGTCTTCGGCAATCATGACACTCATTATTCCTATGACAACATGGGAAATATCACAGATATTAGTCGAAAGAGCATCAATATAGACGACAGCATTGTTGGCTATAGAGACGATGCAACCTTGACTTATGATGGAAACCAGTTGTCGCACATTACCAACAAAGGATTTATCGACAGCAGCAGAGACACTAAAATCGCAGACAAGGAGTATTCCAACGCCACCGAGTTCGCTTATGATGCCAATGGTAATATGACCCGCAACTTGAACAAGGGAATCATCAAGATTACCTACAATGTACTGAACCTGCCTGAATACATATATATGAAGAACAACGAGTTCATTCATAATGTATATGATGCAGACGGAAACAAACTCTCAATGGACATCAATGGCTGTATCTATGATGTTAAAATACCGGAAAGTGGCAGCGTGCAAGGAGAGCTGGACAGCATCAAGATTACCCATTGGACAGGCACTGGCCTTAAGAACTATAGCACCCCTATCATGTATAGTGGAGACTTTGTTTACAAAACAGCGACAGTAAAGAAAGACCAAAAGCACGGCACGAGCGTTCCTTCGTTTGAGGATGAATGGGAAGATCAACTGGAGCTGGAGAAAATTGATTTCGGTGAAGGATATCTGCAACAACACTTATTGCTCAATGCCTATGACTACATAAAAGACCATCTTGGCAACATCCGCTTTCTGGTACAGAATGGGAAAATCGTCCAGGCAAACAATTACTACCCATACGGTGGATTCTATTCAGACGACAGCAATGAGTACCAGTATAGATGGAGATTTGGGGGCAAAGAACTCAACAGGAAAGTAGACATCTATGACTGGGGATTCAGAAATTACGATCCGACAAATGGCATGTTTACCACTATAGACCCAATGTGCGAATTGAATTATAGCATGACTCCATATTCATTTGCAAATAATAACCCAATTAACTACACTGATTTGTTTGGGCTGAAGACATATTCATGGGAGGAATTCGTAAAGAATTGGCAAGACTTTGATGTAAAAAATGATGACGTAGAATTGCCTAATGTGGTATGCATAGGAGAAAAGCCAAAAACATACTGGACATCCTATGACTTTGCTGAAGAGCAACTCGGAACTATAAAAGATTACTCTTCATTAGTTTACAAACTTAACTTGGAATATGGAGGAAGTAATTTAGGTCAACCATTATGGAATATGGCTTCATTTATAAAACATAATAGTAACTATTTAAATCAAAAGTTACATTTATCAACTTTCCATCCAAGTTACATATATAGAGGAATAAATAAAGGCGTAAACAAAATTGCTAAATATGGCAAGATAGCAGGAAGAGTTTCAGTTTCGATGAAAGCTATAGAAATTGCTTATACAGGAGAAATACAACCTTCCGACGTTTGGGACACAACTATTCCTACGATTTTAGGCTGGATACCAGGATATGGATGGGCTATAGCTGGTGGGTACTTAATCTTGGATACAGGCGCTGAGCTATACACAGGGAAAAGTATTGGTGAGCATCTAGATGACTATGTTAGAGAACAACATGGTATCAATTCATTAAATATATACAGTTTTACTTTTAAATAAAAATATGATTTTAGACTATCTTTTTTTTCGGCTTTACAAAGCATATAAAAAATACAAACACGAAGGAGATCCCTTTGAAAGAAGCAAAGGATGCCTTTTAGTTATTTTACAAATTGTGATAATTCCATTATCACTAAACATTTCAGTCCTGTATGGCGAACCCAACCGTTTAACAAATGTGATTCCATATGCCATAATCAACGCATTGTCATATTGGCAAATTCACAAAAGGTATAACAAGCAATATGTCAAAAGTATTCTCGGTCGGTACGAATCAATAAATAAAAAGGACATTCCAATGTTCTTCATCTGGATAATAGTTGCCTTATCAGCAGCACTAGGCTTGATATTTACAGTGTTATTCGATTATTACGTGATGAGACCATTAGGTCTTGTAGGAATCTTTAAATAATTATTGACTATGACATTTGATTATATTTTTTATAGATTATTCAAAAACCATCGCTTTCACAAATATAAAGTAGAAGATTCAAGAGAGCGGTCTTGTTGGATTATAACATTATTGCTGCATATTGTCATTTTACCAATATGCTTTAACTTCACACGTATATTCACTGTTAGAGACAGCTTCTTCCATGTTGTCCCGTATTTTATATGTCTTGCCACAACATACAAGTATATAAACTGGCGTTATTCACAGAGTAAATACAAAGCCATAATACACAAATATGAGAAGAAAGAGCCTCTGCGAATACCTATATTTTTTATTTGGCTATGGCTTATCTTTACCATTCCTCTAGGACTTATCCTTGCTGGTGCCATTTCGCATTTTATTATGCAGCCACTCGGTTTATATGGAATTTTAAATAATTAGGAAGTTATGAAACAGTACTTATTCACAATATTAGCAATACTAGCCATGCCTCTTCAGGCACAAAATGAGTTTAGGATTGGAGATGTTTTACATTCCCAACAGATTACCTACAAGTCTTTCGACAAGACAGATGGACAAGACTTGATTTGGGACATGAATGGATGTAAGGTTCTCAACAACGATTACCAAGTTAGATTTGTTGCCAATCGAGACACTAGCTACCATGCAACATTATCTAGACTGGAAGCAGGAACGAACTATCGTTATGAGACCAGAAACGACTCGGTACTTTTGATGGGATTTAAGAACAAATCCGTCTGGATCAAATATGATAGCCCCATGGTCATCATGCATTTGCCTTTATCATTCAATGACAAACAGGAAGGCTGCTATTATGGCAAAGGAATGGACATAATGGACAATCAAGTAAGCCTATTCGGTAAATACAGAGTAAAAGTGTGCGGAAAAGGTACATTGATTACGCTTGACGGAGATACGCTACCCAACACTTTGCTTGTTCATTCATACAGAACAATAGGCAGTACCTTTACACCTAGCCAAGATACCATTGAAAATTGCGATATTTCAAATCACGTTTCTATGCTAAGCAGCAAGGAATATGACGAGAAAATAGAGCAAGATAGCAATGCCATCATCCTAGACGATTATAAATGGTATGCTCCAGGATATAGATATGCCGTCTTTGAGACCATTAGAGCTGCATCAAAACAAGCCCCACAACCTCCGATTATGCAAACGGCATTTTATTATGCTATAGATGATCAAGAGAATCTTCCTGAGGATGAAGCGAACAAAGCCATCAGAGACTTCTATGCAAGAAGCAGCACAAGTACAGCTGGGACAAGCGATGGCGAAAGTAAGAGTAACAGCTATAACCTAGCTGATGGAAAAGTAAACTTATCCGTATCAAAAAACTCCAATGGAATCAAAATATCTATCGATTATAGAGCAGAGAATGATGATAGATTAGGATTTGCTATCTATGATCTGAATGGTGTACAACTTTTCAAAAAAGACTTGGGTACTAAAAAGAAAGGATTATACAATGACTTGATAACAGTATCCAATCTATCTAAAGGTGTGTATATTCTTACTTTCTATATAAATGGCACACCATACTCTGTGAAGATTACTATCTGACAGACTGCAAAGCTTTTTTCGTCAGGCTCCTCTTCTATTATGGAATGCTGATCGTCAAGGGCACGTTTGGCGACCAGCATTTCGCATAAATATGCAGGATATATGAAGAAAAGGAAGAGAATGGAAGATGTTTTTTTTGTCATTTTGCAATGATATTTCTGATTTTTCTTTCTTTTCTTGAATATTTTTATTAATTTTGCAGGCAAAATATTAATTTATATAATAGTATTGTTATGGAAAAGATTAAGATGACAACTCCATTGGTAGAGATGGACGGTGATGAGATGACAAGAATTCTCTGGAAGATGATTAAGGATGAACTTATTCTTCCTTTCGTTGATTTGAAGTCTGAGTATTATGATCTCGGTTTGCCTTATCGCGACCAAACCAACGACCAGGTAACCATCGACTCTGCTGAGGCGGCTAAGAAATATGGCGTGGCTGTGAAGTGTGCTACTATCACTCCTAATGCACAGCGTATGGATGAGTATAAACTCCACAAAATGTGGAAGAGCCCTAATGGAACTATCCGTAGCATCATGGACGGTACCGTATTCCGTGCTCCTATCACCATCCCTAGCATCCACCCTTGTGTAAAGAACTGGGAGAAGCCTATTACCATCGCCCGTCATGCTTACGGCGATGTATACAAGAGCGTGGAACTTCGTGCTGATGAGCCAGGTACAGCCAAACTCGTGTTCGAGGGTAAGAGCGGCAAGAAGCAGGAGATTGAAATTCATTCTTTCGATGGTGCTGGCGTTATCCAGGGCATGCACAATACTGATAAGAGTATCCGCAGCTTTGCTCACAGCTGCTTCAAGTTTGCCATTGATACCAAGCAGGATCTCTGGTTTGCTACCAAGGATACTATCTCTAAGACTTATGATGCCCAGTTCCGCAAGATCTTTGAGGAAGTATATGAGAGCGACTATAAAGAGAAGTTTGCAGAACTCGGTATCGAGTATTTCTATACATTGATTGATGATGCAGTGGCTCGTGTTATCCGCAGCAAGGGCGGCTTTATCTGGGCTTGCAAGAACTATGACGGTGATGTGATGAGTGATATGCTCAGTACAGCTTTCGGTTCTCTGGCGATGATGACTTCCGTATTGGTTTCTCCTGACGGCAAGTATGAGTATGAGGCAGCTCATGGTACTGTGACCCGTCACTACTATCGCTACCTGAAGGGTGAAGATACATCTACCAACCCAATGGCTACCATCTTTGCATGGAGCGGTGCGTTGAGAAAGCGTGGCGAACTGGATGACATCAAGGAACTTCAGAATTTTGGCGACCAGCTGGAGGCTGCATGTTTCGATACATTGAACGATGGTATCGCTACCAAGGATCTCGTAAACCTGATGGAAGGTGTTGAGGCTAAGGCTGTAAACTCTGCCGGCTTTATCGCTGCCATCCGCGAACGTCTGGAAAAGCGATTGGCATAAAAACAATAAGACCTGGGGTGATTAACCTCAGGTCTTATTGTTTTAGTTATTTTTAGTTTAAATCTTGATTCTTTTTCTTGCGTTTACGCAAAGCGTCTGAATAAACCTTAAACAAATCTATGTTCAGCAACTGACAGATATGGTAAAGCATACCCGTATCTATAGTGGCTCTGCCGTATACCTTATATATATTAGTACGGTGGCAGCCTAATTGCTCAGCAAGCCATACTGTTGTCTTGCCTTGCTTGTTTAACTCCTCTTTGATGATTTCACCGATTAAGGGAATTGCATTTACTTTATCTTTCATACTCTTTCAGTTGTGTTATAATGCTCACTTATAGTTATATCGGGTACAAAAGTAGTATTTCTGTTTCTAACTAGCAAAGAAACATGTAGCGAATTTGGAACACTAAGTTAAAATGTGTAACAAAATCCCCGTTTTTTTATATTTTTTTTCTCTAAAGAACTAAATGTCATGAAATTGTAACTGAATGTAACGCTTATTACGAAAGAAAAGTCGTAATTTTGCAGCGGTATTTTAAATAACATGAAATATGGAAGAGAATATGAAAAGAATACTTGTTGTTGATGATGAGCAAGACTTGTGTGAGATTCTGAAATTCAATCTCGAAACAGAAGGATATGAGGTAGAGACTGCCAATTCTGCAGAAGAGGCTTTGGAGATGAACATCGCTTCGTTCGACCTGCTGCTGTTGGACGTCATGATGGGAGGAATGAGCGGTTTCCAGCTGGCTAAGCAGTTGAAGGGCAATCCGATGACAGCCAATGTTCCGATTATCTTCCTTACAGCCCGAGATACGGAAAACGATACGGTGACAGGATTCAATATTGGTGCCGATGATTATATCTCGAAACCTTTCTCTATACGAGAGGTGATGGTCAGAGTGCGTGCCGTCTTGCGCCGTACCGCTGAACAGGCTGGCGATGCTGATGAACCGAAGACCATCAACTATCAGGGACTGCAGTTGAATCTGGACAAGAAGACGGTGAGCATTGATGGTGAGGCTATCCCTTTCACCAAGACCGAGTTCGAACTCCTGCGTCTTTTCCTCGAAGAGCGCGGCAAGGTGTTCTCCCGTCAGGAACTTATCGACCGGGTATGGCCTAAGGATGTGATGGTGCTCGACCGCACGGTGGATGTCAACATCACCCGTATGAGAAAGAAGATTGGTAAGTTTGCCAAGTGCATTGTTACCCGTCTGGGATTCGGTTATTATTTTGATGCGTAATTAAAATGTTTAAGTTAAATAGTGTAGGTAGAAAGTTGTACTTCAGTGTACTGGCGGTATTCCTTGTGTTTGCCGTCAGTTTTATCGTGTTCCAGCAGGCACGTGAGAAGCAGTATAAAATAGGTACGCTTACTATCAAGCTGGAAAATTATAATGAACTGCTGGCAGAAGATCTGGCGCTCTCTCCTGGTGAAGGAATTATTCTGCAGGATAGCATCCACAATAGGGATGTGACTGTAGCTCATGAGAAGTTGCAGGCTTTTGTACGCGAACATGAAAGCAAGGATCTTCGTGTTACGCTGGTGCGCCCGAACGGTAAGGTGATTTATGACAACATGAGTTCCGACTATGATCATTTTGCCAACCATGCCAAGCGTGAGGAAATAGCAGAGGCATTGAAAAACAGGATAGGCTCAAGCGTGGAGCGACAGTCTAAAACCCTGAAGCATGATTATTTCTATGTGGCTTCTTATTTTCCGGAAAGCAAGCTCATCATCCGTACGGCACTACCTTATAATAATGATTTGGCAAAATCGCTGCAGGCTGACCAGCATTTCATCTGGTTTGCCATTGTAGCCGTCATTCTGCTTACCATCGTGCTCTACCGTTTTACGGACCGTCTGGCTAAGAATGTTTCCAAACTGAGCATTTTTGCTTATAAGGCAGACCATAACGAGAGTCTGGAGGTGGAAGATCTCGCCAAGTTCCCTAACGATGAGTTGGGCGAGATTGCTGAGCGCATCATCAAGATGTATAAGCGCATACAGACCACCCGACGTGAACAGGATGTACTGAAGCGTCAGCTTACCCAGAATATCGCTCACGAATTGAAGACTCCTGTAGCAAGTATTCAGGGTTATCTGGAAACGATACTCGACAATCCGCATATCAACGAAGAGATGAAGTCGCAGTTTCTGCAGCGCTGTTATGCCCAGAGCGAGCGTCTCACCTCTCTACTCCGCGACATCTCTACCCTGAACCGGTTGGATGACGGTTCGGATATGATAGATTTCGAGGCGGTAGACATTACGCAGATGGTGAGTGAAATAGCCCGTGAGACGGCGCTGGAAAGAGAGTCGCACAAGATGACTTTCGAGAATCTTCTTCCCGACCAGCATATTATTGTGAAGGGTAACCGCAGTCTGCTCTATAGTGTGTTCCGCAATCTTACCGACAATGCCATAGCTTATGCCGGCGAAGGGCGTAAGATAACGTTGAGTGCCAAGGAGCAGGGCAACAAGTGGCATTTCATCTTCTGTGATAACGGTCAGGGAGTTCCTGCCGAGCATCTCCCCCGTCTTTTCGAGCGTTTCTATCGGGTAGATAAGGGACGCAGCCGCAAGATGGGTGGCACCGGTTTGGGTCTTGCTATCGTCAAGAATGCCGTTCTCCTGCATGGCGGAACCATCCGGGTGAGCAATCAGCTGGAAGGCGGCTTGAAGTTTGAATTTACACTTAAGAAATAAAAATGTTTTTTGAATAAAATATCTAAGCGGAAAATATAAATAATCAAGTGGCTGATAAAGGTACTTAAATAGTAAATAGTAAATATAGGTAAAGAAAGGCAAGACTTCTGGGAAACTTCTGAATGGGGTTTTACAGAAGCCTTGCCTTTTTTGTATTTTAGAACATTTTTGTTTTCTTTTTGTAAACTTTGCTTAAATCTGTTATTTCTGACTTTTTTCTATTAAAAGTGTAGACGATATGTCTAAATGTAGACGAAAATCAAGAAAAACTAACTTTTTTCTATGAAAATATCAATAAAGTTTGCATTAATTCAATATTTTTTCTTATCTTTGCACCCGTAAAGTAATGAGAGATATTTAAAAAGTGTAAGAAGAGAAAAAATAATAATTTAAAGTTATAAGAGTTGTTTAATTTTTAAGAGAGGATTTTATGGAAAAAAGATTGCTTTTCTTGTTAGTCAATCTCTTCCTTTTATGTGGGGGGGCATTGGCTCAAACGAAAGTAACAGGTACCGTAGTTTCTCAGGAAGATGGTGAACCTGTCATCGGTGCATCTGTCGTAGTCGCCGGAGCGGCACGTACAGGTACCGTCACCGATATTGACGGTCACTTCTCTTTGGAGGTACCTGCTGGTAAGAAACTTGTAGTTAGCTACATCGGTATGCAGAGCCAGACCTTGACTCCAGCCGCCAAGATGACTATCCGCCTGAAGGCAGATAGCAAGAGCTTGGGCGAGGTGGTTGTAACGGGTATGCAGAAGATGGATAAGCGTTTGTTTACTGGTGCTACTACAAAAATTTCTGGCGACAAGACAAAGTTGGATGGTGTCGCAGACATCAGTCGTGCCTTGGAAGGTAAAGCGGCCGGTGTGTCTGTGCAGAACGTCTCAGGTACTTTCGGTACAGCTCCAAAGATTCGTGTGCGTGGCGCTACTTCTATTTATGGTAGCTCAAAACCTCTTTGGGTGGTAGATGGTGTTATCATGGAGGACGTAACTGAGGTTGATGCTGATGATTTGTCTTCTGGTAACGCTGAGACCCTTATATCTTCAGCCATAGCAGGTCTGAATGCTGATGATATTGAAAGTTTCCAGATTTTGAAGGATGGTTCTGCTACCTCTATTTATGGTGCACGTGCCATGGCTGGTGTCATCGTTGTTACAACCAAGAAAGGTAAAGCTGGTACAAACCGTATCAACTATACTGGTGAATTCACCATGCGTTTGAAGCCAAGCTACCGCAATTTCAATATCATGAATTCTCAGGATCAGATGGGTGTATATCGTGAGATGTACAACGATGGTTATTTCTCTTTTGAAAAGAGTTATCGTGCTTCTAACAGTGGTGTCTTTGGCAAGATGTATCACCTGATGAATACATATGATTCGAAGACGGGAACTTTTGGATTGCCTAATACTGAAGAGGCGATGAATAGCTATCTCCAGAAGGCTGAATACCAAAATACCGACTGGTTTGACTTACTCTTCAGTAATAGTATCTCCCAGAATCATTCCGTCAGCATGTCTACTGGTACCGATAAGGCTCAGTATTATACATCTTTCAGTGTGATGAACGATCCAGGATGGTCTAAGCAGAGCAAGGTACAGCGTTATACAGCCAATGTAAATGCTCTTTACAATATTTCGAAGAAATTGTCTTTCAATGCCATAGCTAATGCTTCCTATCGTAAGCAGCGTGCTCCTGGTACTACTTCACAGTCTGTAAATAATGTGACAGGTGAGGTGTCTCGTGATTTTGATATCAACCCATATTCTTATGCGTTGAACACTTCTCGTACCATGGATCCTAATGAACTCTATGTGCGTAACTACGCTCCGTTCAATATTTTCCGTGAATTGGAAAACAACTATTTGAGTTTGGATGTGGTTGACATGAAATTCCAGGGCGAATTGAAATATAAGCCAATCTCTAAAGTAGAACTCGCAGTATTGGGCGCTTACAAGTATTCTACAACGACCAATGCCGCTACCATTACTGACCAGAGTAATCAGGCTTGGGCCTATCGTGCGATGGATGATGCTACGATGCGTGATGCAAACCCATGGCTGTATACCGATCCAGACAAGGCAAACTCTTTGCCATTCTCTGTATTGGAAAAGGGTGGTTTTTATCGTGAGACCAAATATAAGATGAATAGCTGGGACTTCCGTGCCACAGCTAGCTATAATGATGTATACAACAAAGACCATATCGTGAACTTATTCGGTGGTCTGGAAATCAATTCACTCGACCGTAGCCGTTCTTATTTTAATGGCGTTGGCATGCAGTATGATATGGGTTATCTCCCTGCTTTCAACTATAACTTCTTCAAGCAGTTGGAGGAGGAGAATGGTCAATATTATAGTTTGGATAATTCATATCAGCGTGAGGCTTCTTTCTTTGGTACTGCCACCTATTCTTATAAGGGTCGCTACACAATTAATGGTACCATTCGTTATGAGGGTTCTAATAAGTTGGGTAAGAGTCGCTCAGCTCGTTGGTTGCCTACTTGGAACGTGTCTGGAGCATGGAATGCTCATGAGGAGAGTTGGTTTACTAAGTTAAATCCAGTTCTTTCTCATCTTACATTAAAAGCATCATATTCATTGACAGCTGATCGAGGTCCTGCTTCCGTTTCTAACTCGTTGGTAGTGATACAGAGTTACAACCCTTGGCGTCCATTTGCCGGTGACAAGGAGACTGGACTTGAGATTTATCGCTTGGGTAATGATGATTTGACCTATGAAAAGAAGCATGAGTTGAACCTCGGTTTGGATATGGGCTTTTTGAATAACCGCATTAATGTGACTTTCGATTGGTATCGCCGCAACAATTATGATTTGATTGGTCCTAAGCGTACCATGGGTATTGGTGGTGAGATCTATAAATATGCCAATGTGGCAAGTATGCGTTCACATGGTGAGGAGTTGACTATTTCCACTCGCAACATTGAAACCAAGGATTTTAAATGGAGTACCGACTTCATTTTCTCTCACTCAAAGAATACTGTAACCGACTTGGATTCACGTGCTAACATCATGCAGATGATTACAGGTACCGGTTTCACAATGAATGGCTATCCTGTTCGCTCTTTGTTCTCTATTGATTTCAAGGGATTGAACAAAAAAGGTCTGCCTATCGTTGTGAATCAGAATGGCGAGGAGACAAGCTATGGTGGCGATCTCTACTTCCAGTCAACTACAACAGATTACTTGAAGTATGAAGGTCCAACAGACCCAACCATTAACGGCAGTTTCGGAAACACCTTCTCTTATAAGGGTTTAAAACTGAATGTGTTCATCACATACGCTGCAGGAAATAAAGTACGTCTTGATCCAGCTTTCAGTTCTTCATACTCAGACATGACTGCCATGCCAAAGGAATTTATAAATCGTTGGACTCAAGCCGGTGATGAAGCTTATACGGATGTGCCTGTCATAGCAGACCAGCGCATGAAGCAGAATGACAATTATATTGGTTATCTTTATAATGCATATAACTATTCTACGGCTCGCGTAGCTAAGGGTGATTTCATTCGCATGAAGGAGATTTCTTTGGCTTATGATTTCCCTGGCAAGTGGATTCAGGCTCTTCGCTTGAACAGCGTAAATTTGAAACTTCAGGCTACTAACTTGTTCTTGATTTATTCAGACAAGAAGTTGCACGGACAGGATCCTGAGTTTTTCAACACTGGTGGTGTGGCAACCCCAATGCCACGTCAGTTTACATTGACATTAAGAGTAGGACTTTAAAGAAAGAGAGATAATTATGAAAAAGAATAAATTATATATAGCATCGGTGGCTTTTGCGGCATTGTCATTGGTCACATCATGCGACAGCTTCCTGGACAAGTTGCCAGATGATCGTGCCGAGGTAAATACCGAGGAAAAGGTGACCTCTCTGCTTGTGTCTGCTTACCCAACTGCAAGCAGCAATCTGATATTGGAATGGAGCTCAGATAATTATGCAGACAATGGAAAGCAGTATAGTACCAATCAGGATATAGAGCAGGTTTATCGTTTTCAGCCAATTACAGCTCAAACCAATGATTCCCCAAAGAGTTTGTGGAATGGTTATTATTCTGCAATTGCAGCAGCCAATCAGGCTTTGGCTTCCATCGATGAGATGGGTAATCCAGCATCGCTAAAGGCGCAGAGAGCTGAGGCTTTGCTCTGTCGTGCCTATAGCATGTATCGTCTTGCTACAACTTTCTGTATGACTTATAATCCAGATAATGCAGAGAAGTGCATGGGACTTCCTTATCCAACAAAGCCTGAGACAACTGTAAACCCTGATTATAAGCGTGGTACACTGAAGCAACTTTATGAGCAGATTGATGCAGATATTGAGGCTGCCTTGCCTGATGTGCGCGATGATATCTATACCCAGCCTAAGTATCATTTCAACCAGAAGGCTGCGTATGCTTTTGCTGCTCGTTTCAACCTGTACTATATGAACTATGACAAAGTGATAAAATACGCTGACAAGGTGCTTGGAGCAAATCCAGCCTCTTTGTTGCGCAACTATGTGCCTTTTATGTCTTTGTCTAATTCAGAGGATATGGAGAATCGGTATATTTCTTCATCAGAGAATGCAAACCTCTTGTTGATGACGGCAGGTAGTAAAATCGGTAGAAATATCAGTGGTAATGAAGCGCGTTTTTGTCACAATCAAAATGTAGGTCTGTATGAAACGATTTGGGCTAAGATGCCATGGGGAAGTAGATCCAAAAACAATACTCTCTATCAGGCAAACTTGTTGTTTGGCAATTCCCGTATTCTTATCTTCCCAAAGATGTTTGAACATTTTGAGTTTACCGACAAGATAAACCAAACTGGATATATTCATGTTGTAGATGCTGTGTTCACTACTGATGAAACGCTTCTTTGTCGTGCCGAGGCTTATGCCATGAAGAAGGATTATGATAATGCGGTGAAAGATATCAATACTTGGATTGTGTCGCATACTATGACTATGACTGCGAATGGTGCGGCAAAACGCCCAACAATGACAGTTGAAAGTATCAAGACTTTTATCGAAAGCTTGCCGTATGCACCTGTTACACCAAAATCCAATTTGGAGCATAGCATTCGTAAGACATTCCATCCACAGGGATTCACGGTTGAGGCTGGTACCCAAGAGGATTTTTTGCAATTCATCTTACAGATGCGTCGACTGGAGACCCTGTATCAAGGTCTTCGTTTCCTTGACATCAAGCGCTATGGCATTGAGTTCAGCCATGATGTTGACGAAGAGTCTCCTATTGTATTCAAGGCTGGTGACTTGCGAGGAGCGATTCAATTGCCAGATGATGTAATTGAGGCAGGATTACCTGCAAATCCAAGAGAAGAGTCTAACAAATAAAAAATGAGTAAACTATGAAATATATAAAATTATTCATACTGATAGCGTCAGTCTCTCTGTTTGCTGCCTGCTCAGACGATAGTCTTGATTCTAAGAGTATTTTCGATACGCAGAATAAGGAAGAGCAGAATGACTTTGACAAGTGGCTCAAAACCAACTATGTGGATACCTATAATATCCGCTTTAACTATCGATATAGTGACAAGGAGACGAACAACAATTATAATCTTGCACCTGCCGATTTTAATAAGTCTAAGGCATTGGCTATTATGGTCAAGCATATTTGGCTGGATGCTTATAAGGAAGTGATGGGCGATCAGTTTATGAAGACCTATTCTCCTCGTGTGATGCAGTTGGTTGGCTCAGCAGCTTATGATTCTCAGTCTTCTATTGTGATGGGTACTGCTGAGGGTGGCTTGAAAGTAACTTTGTATAATGTAAATATTATCGATGTTGATAATCCAGTCATAGATTCAGAAAATCCTTTCGTTGACAAGAAAAAAGGTACATACGATCTGAATTACTGGTTCTTCCATACTATGAATCATGAGTTCTGTCATATTCTGACTCAGAAAAAGAATTATTCTACTGAGTTCCAGACAGTTTCTGCCGGCAAGTATCAGACTTCAGGTTGGGTGAATGTAGAGGATAAAGAAGCTCCATCCATGGGATTTGTATCCGGTTATGCCAGCGGTGAGTATAATGAGGACTTTGCTGAGATTTTTGCCCAGTATGTAACCCATTCAGAAGCAGCATGGCAAAAAATACTGCGTGCAGGTATTGTATACGAAACAGATGAAAATGGCGAGTATGTGCTTGATGCAAACGGCAATCCTATAGTGAAGGATGCAAGTGGCTATAAAGCTATTATTCAGAAATTTAACATTCTCAAGGAATATTTTGCCAACACTTGGGGCATGGATATTACCAAGCTTCGTGAAGTTATCTTGCGTCGTACGGCAGAAGTAAAGGCAATGGATTTAAAAACATTAAAGTAAGACGGATATGAAAAAAATATATAACATATTATTTACGCTGATTGCGGTCTTGTCTTTCACATCTTGTTCTAACGACATAGATGAAGTGTTCGACAAACCTTCTGCAGAGCGAGTGAATGATGCAATAGCAGAGTATAAGACGGTTCTTACTTCTGCAGAGAATGGATGGCTGATGAAATATTATCCTAAGGCTAATACCAAGTATGGTGGATATAATCTGTTGTTGAAGTTTGGAACAGATGGAAATGTTACTGCCATGAGCGATGCTTTGGGTGCAGACACGAAAGCCACATCACATTATAAATTGGAGCAGAGTGCTAGTATCGTTCTGTCTTTTGATGAGTACAATAAGGTGATTCATTTCTTCTCCGATCCAGCTAACCCTGATGGTATTGGTGATAATGGTAAGGGTATGGAAGGTGACTTGGAGTTCCGGGTGCTTACCGCCACTGCTGATTCTGTAGTCATGCTTGGCAAGAAGCGTGGTACAAAAATAGTGATGACTCCTATGGCGAAGGATGCCGATTGGACTGAGACCATTAATCAGATAGATGGTTTGGAGAAGGAGATGCAGTTTCCTAAATATACTTGCGAGGTAAATGATGTCAAGTATGTAGCTACATCAAGCTATCGTACCATTACTTTCACTAGTTCTAATGCCGAGGAAGGCTCTACAACGGAACCTTATATTGTTACAGACAAGGGCATTGAATTTTATGAGCCAATAACTCTTAATGGCGTTACTATCAAGGGATTCAACTATAAAGGGGGCGATAACTATGAGTTTGAATCCACAGATGCCGCTGTAAAGATGTTGGGCGTTGTTCCTCCTATCAGTGAGCAGGTTATCAGTGGAGACTGGTTCTTCTCTGTAGCTAATATGGGTAGCTATACTCAGGCGTATTGGAATGCTGGTAACGAGGAGGTTTCTAAGCATTATTCTCCTTGCCATTTTGCTGCTTTTACCACTTCTGCGTTTGATGGCTATGCAGGACATTGGGGAATCTTTTTCAATGTGGCAGGCTATGCTTCGTTCATAGACATTACTCCTACTATCGTTGACGATGATCATATCTCCTTTGCTTGTCCTGGCAAGTTTGGTGCGAATGGTCAGTATTTCTATAGTTGGGGTCAGATGTATATGATTTATGCACTGACTGGTGATGAGGGAACTCATGCTGCCAACGTGGCCAAGACTTATAAAGTCGAGTTGATAAAGGGTACACCGAAACAGCCTTCTTCTATAAAGTTGACTGATGAGAGTAATCCAAATAACTGGTTTGTCTTGACAACTAGTATGCCAGAATCTCTTTTTTAGAGTTCATCCATCATGAAATAAAATTATATACATAATGTTTTATAGAGTTCTTTGTGAAAAGAATACATAAAATCTCTCGCCTGGGGGCGTGCTCATTTAAGCACGCCCCTTATTTATTGTTGCAGTATAAACTGTATTCCGGAATATTTTAATTTCAATATAAAAGACCAAAACTCCATAATGGTAATATGTCACCGTTAGCATATTCTATATCGTCACGCACAATATAAGCGTTTTCTACATCCTTCACCTGCTTATGACTCTTTTTGGCACCCCCAATCTCAAATGTATACTTTCCTATTGTAAAATCGGAAATCTTAGATGATGTAACATCCTGATTGACTCTGGTTTGGTTGTAGAAGAATGTCTCTCTCACATTACCAATATTAGAATTATTGCCTGAAAGTGCATATATGATATTCGGATTATCGAGATAAACTTTCTCTGTCTTTCCCAATCCTCTCATTCCGCCTGTTTCGTCACGTAACTGACCAATCATTCCCGCTTTTTCCATGTATAGTAGATAGGTAGGAATATCATTACGGCTCACTTTAATTTCGTTTGCCAATCCTGTAGCTTCTGGCTTATAGGGCACATTACCTGCTATGATAGATAACATGCGGCGGAGTTTTTTGCCTGTTGCTGGCGACATGTTGGCATATTGTGGAATATCTACTTCCATCGTAAGACGTATTACCTGCTGTAGTCTTTGCTGGAAGAAGCCTTCCTTGGAAAACGGATAGTATCCTTCTTTCAGATATTTATTGAAGAGCGGAATAGGGTGGAGCACCTCTTTTATTTCAATATTTCCCCTCAGAATATCATCTAATGACCTGACAGGTGTCTTGATACCTTCGAACATTTCCAGATATTCCCTAAAAGACATACCCTGCATCTCAAATAATACGACTCTTCTGCTCAAATCTGCCTCTCCATCTAAAATATCAAGCATAGAAGATCCTGTGAAGAAAATTTTGAGTTCAGGGTGGGAGTCGTAGATTTGCTTCAATTCCCTCGACCATGAATCATATTTATGTACTTCATCTATATAAAGCGTTTCACCTCCTTCACGTACAAATTGGTCGGCTGTATCAATTAGTGTGTGGGTTGTGAAATAGCTATGATCTGCTGATATATAGAGACTTTTTGCCTGAGTATCAGCATCCATTTCTTTAAGATGTTGAAGAATCAAAGTTGATTTCCCTACTCCTCTAGGTCCCATGAGTCCAACGAACCTCGCTTGCCAAGGAAGTTTGTCATACATATAGCGCTTAAAGTCCAGACTTACTAGACGCAGCTGTTCTTTCATGTAGTTTACGAGTGTAATATCCATATTTCACCATTTTTATGCATCTTTTAAGATGCTGTTTTTGTAGTATATGCACCTTGGAAGGTGCACATTTATGCGCAATATGCACCTTCCGAGGTGCAAATATATGTTTTTTCTTTCAAAACTCCAAACTTTTTGCTTATTTATTTTTGCTAAAAGTTTCCTTTACCCTTATTTCTAATAATTGCCAGAGATTTTTATCAGTATGTAGCGATTATAGCCTAGTTATGGAAGAATATTCTGCCGAGGAATAAGTTGGCTGTTAACCGGAAATGGTGTACTGGCGAATGAAGAACAGCTGACTAGCCGTACGCTCGCTAGTTGGCTGTTCTACTGCAACAGTCAGCGTAAATGCCTGTAAAAATGTTGTAAGTAAAGGATAAGGAAATACTCTTCACTCTTCACCTTTCCTTCGGAATCCCCAGTGTTTATGGGCGTTTCGAGGGGTGAAGAGTTCTTGGGCACTCTTCACCCACTCTTCACCACTCTTCACCTTAGCTGGTTCGGCGGAGGATGTGTCATAAATTTATGATTCACCCTTTTCT